>ORJL010701156.1_pt1 | contig 44601 bp, 51 predicted proteins | sample 1779941 | NCBI WGS metagenome assembly ORJL01 (sample SAMEA104232317, study PRJEB22302) | groundwater metagenome | biome: forest; feature: aquifer; material: groundwater | place: USA | collected 2011-08-07 | depth 5.8 m | reverse complement strand
TGGTGGCCGGACCAGCGGCCATGCACAGTTGCGAGGCCCCGTTAAGGGCCGAAGTCCCGACCTGTCGGGATGTCTCTGCGCATGACCAGGGGTGCGGATTGCTTCGTCGCTGCGCTCCTCGCAACGACAAGTTGGTCCGGCACGCCTACTGAGAGCACGCTGCAAGAACTAATAGGTAGTTTGGAGGTCATTTGTGGACGTTTTCCTGGGTATTGACGTTGGCTCGGTAACTACGAAATGCGCCGTCCTCGACGAACAGGATAACCTGCTCTTCAGCCTGTATACCCGCACCCGGGGCCAGCCCATAGTCATGGTCCAGCATGGGTTGAAGCAGGTGACTGACCATCTGCCTCCGGGGGCCAAGGTGGCCGGAGTCGGCACAACGGGCAGCGCCCGCTACCTGGCGGGAGTCATCGCCGGTGCCGATGTGGTGAAGAACGAGATCACCGCCCACGCCGTGGCCGCCCTGCACTACGTGTCCGACGTGCAGACCATCATGGAGATCGGGGGGCAGGACAGCAAGATCATCCTCATCCGAGATGGGGTGGTGGTGGACTTCGGCATGAACACGGTATGCGCCGCGGGCACGGGCAGCTTCCTGGACCAGCAGGCCTCCCGGCTGGGGATGGCCATCGAGGACTTCGGTCCCCGAGCACTCCAAAGCCAGATGCCCGTGCGCATCGCCGGGCGGTGCACCGTCTTCGCCGAATCGGACATGATCCACAAGCAGCAAATGGGCCATCGCACGGACGACATCCTGTACGGCCTGTGCGAGGCCCTGGTGCGCAACTACCTGAACAACATCGCCCTGGGCAAAGAGATACACCCGCCGGTGATCTTCCAGGGGGGCGTGGCATTCAACAAAGGCATTGTCCGAGCCTTCGAGGAGACGCTGAAGACCAAGGTCATTGTTCCTGAGCACCACGAGGTGATGGGGGCCATCGGCGCTGCGCTACTGGCCAAGGAGGACACGCAGCGGCGTTCGGTGCCCAGCCAGTTCAAGGGCTTTGAGGTGGCCGACGTCAACTACCGCACATCGTCTTTTGAGTGCAAGTCCTGCGCCAACGTGTGCGAGATCGCCCAGATTCTCGTGGAAAGCAAGGTAGTGGCCCGCTGGGGCGGCCGCTGCGACATGTGGGAGCGCACCTCAGCGGCGGCTAAGTAACCCAGGCTCGCTCGTGGTGTCCGAGCAAGCATTCCAACACGTCGGGGCACTTCGTTAGGAGAGCTTGTCAGACCTCAAGACAAGCAATCCCTGTTACTGCACCCAGCAGTAGCAGGGATTGGACAGGTCAAGGGTCGTTAAGGCGCGCAATGCCTGGGCGGTTCTGTCGTCAGTAGTAGAGCTCGACAGTAACCTCAATCGCGTGGGCTTTCTCTCTTTATGAAGCCTTTCAGATGCCAAAGGCGCAACCCGCATTGCTCTACCGCATGCGTCAGTGCAGCCAAGAGCGATGCGGATTGGAAGTCATCGAGTGCTCCCTGTTCCTTGCCGTCCCTGAGAAGCTGGGCGGCCTGTTCAAGGTCATTAATGGGGAGGTCTGTTGGCTCGAACAGGTCAAGGCGGGCATAGGCTCTTCCTAAGGCCCTTGCTACCATCAACAGCCCGATATCAAAATCAATGAGGTTATTTGTCAGCACCTTGCGGCGTGGCTCTGGTTCCTGACCGGCTGGTTGTGGGTGAATGGCATTGACGTGCTGAGTGTAAACCTCGTCTTTGAAACCTTCAGGACTTAGCTTTCCAGTTTCTATGAAGAAGTACCAAGCTTTATTCAATTCATGGCCCCTGAAGGTGAGCCCACCTTGTGGAGCAACCCCAGGTCCCCAGTAGACGCGGCTGATCGCTCCCACGGCGTCGTGCCCAATTGAGCGGAGAAGCCGACGCCTTGCTACGTCGTCTGCAACTCTTTGCCTGTGGCTTATCACCCCGTTGACCACGAAGATAGCCATCAAAGCTCCCAACGCAGAACCCAGAAATTGAAAGCCCAAGCTTCTCAAGAACGTATTGGGGTCTGAGTAGGCAATACTCAGAGTAATACCAAGCAACAGGACAGTAGTTAGAACGAAGACAATTATATGTAGGCGATTCATGTTCTCTTCGGGCATATCACAAATGAGCCGCCGGCGTTAGCGCGCCTGCAAGCATCCAATGCCCATGGTTCCGCAAGGACGCAAGTGGTGTGCTGACCTTGGGTAACCATTAGCAGGTCGCTCCCACTCGCGGTCTGAGAGGGATTGTAGCAACCCGACGGCGAAGGTCAGGATATGCTCTACCTGTGCAACACCTGCATCGCGCACTCCAGACCACCCTGCAACTCAGCGACAGGAGACTATGCACGCTATCCGTCCCGAATCAGAACGTACTTGAATGAGTCTATGGTCTGGCCGTCCTTGGTCACGCTTTTCCTCATGCGGCTTTCGAGGGTGAAGCCTGTCTTCTCCAGCACCCGCATGGACGCGGGGTTCCACTCGAAGACAACCGCCTCCAGGCGGACCAGGTCGAAGGTCTTGAAGGCATAGTCCACCAGGGCGCGCACTGCACTGGTGGCAATCCCCTTCCCCCAGTAGGGCTCGCCAAGCCAGTAGCCCACCATGGCGGACCGGCGGCCCACGTCTTTCCCAATGCGAAAGCCAACGGCCCCGATGGCTTCCTCGGCGGAGGCGATGGCGAACTCAGTGGGCGGGTCATCTTGTTGATGGTCGCCGATCCAGGCGAGGGCATCTGCCCTGGTGTATGGGTGGGGAAATGCGTCAAGCAGGTTGCGCCACACCTTGCGGTTATTGGCGTACTTGGCCAGGGACTCCGCATCGCTGGCCAACCATGGCCTCAGCTTCCATTCTCCGATGACGATCTCCAACGTTACAATCTGCTACCTATCTCGCGGGCGGGCACAGGGGCCCGCCCCTACTCTGCCCAACCTCCACCTCGAAGCCCAGGGTCCGCAGCTCCTCTATGATAGCCACCATAACAACCTAGGTTGAGTGAAAACGTATCCTTGGCTTTCACATTCAGAAACACGAGCCGCAGTTCTGACCTGAAAGACCGGTTTCATGGGGCGCTTGCTAGGGCGCGCGCTCCTGGTTATACTAATGGTATGAAAACTGCCATCTCTCTTCCGGACGACATTTTTCAGGCCGCCGAACTCCAGGCGAAGCGTACGCGCAAGTCCCGCAGCCAACTCTACTGTGACGCGCTCTCGGAGTACTTGTCCCGCCATGCTCCAGACGAGGTCACCGAGGCGATGAACCGTGCTCTTGAACAAATCCCGGAACCCAGGGACCCATTCGTCTCAGCCACCGCCCGGCGCACTCTGGAGCACACCGAGTGGTGAGTGTTGCCCAAGGCGAGATCTGGTGGGCAGAACTCCCTTCGCCCGCTGGTTCCGCACCGGGCTTCCGGCGACCAGTTATCGTGGTGCAGGGAGAACACCTAAACAGGAGTCGGATCGCCACGGTAGTGTGTGTGCCACTGACAAGCAACTTGAACTGGGCTGCTGCGCCTGGGAACACCCTGCTTCGTGCCACGGCAACTGGCCTTCCCAAGGACTCTGTCGCCAACACATCGCAAATCCTGACAATTGACCGCGCATTCCTGAACGAGCGCGTCGGGGAACTGCCCGCCAGGCTCTTCGCACAGGTCCTTCGGGGCATAGACATAATCCTCGGCAGATAAGTTGGCCAACAAGCCGCGAGTCTGAACGGGGTCACCAACTCAAGGCGCCTACCGTTGCCTGACCTCCACCTTGCACCCCATCTCCTGTAGCTCCTCCATGAGGGGCCCCACGTCCGCTGTGTCCAGGTGGACGATGGTGTCCTCCTCGCCGTGGCCGGGCGGGGTGACTCCGAACAGCGCCGTAATGCCGACATTGTGCCTCATGAGCACCTCGAGCACCCGGCTTACCGGCTCCCCCTTCTCGCAGTGGTGGATATGGATGCGGGCGCCAGGCTGACCGAAGCGCATTACCTGGGTGAGGACCTTGAACAGGTCGGTGGTGGTGATGATGCCCACCAGCTTGCCGTCCTGGACTACGGGCAGCGTGCCGATCTGCTTCTCCTGTCCCAGGCGCGCGGCTTCTTCCAGTGTGGCATCTGGGCCAATGGTGATGACGTTCTTCGTCATCACCTCCTTGACCTGCATCTTGGCGAGGAGGTAGTTAAGCTCCCACACGCTGAGCGACGTGGCGGGCGACGGCGGCACCTCGCGCAGCCGGTCCTGTGTCACCAGGCCCACCAGCTTGCCCTTGTCCACCACCGGCAGTCGCCGGATGCCATGGTCCTTCATGAGCCTCTGGGCATCGTGCACGAACGAATCGCTGGTTACGGTGACAACGTTGGGGTTCATATACTCGCGGACGTACATCGGGTCCCTCCTTCCCAGACTGGCCTACCCTGTCTCCGAGACCGGCGATTCAGTATAGCGCCGTTACGGGCCACCGCGTCAACTGGTCCCGGAATCACCCAGTCGGGAGGTCTGTGTGGAAGATGGCTGCCCCAGGTGTTCAGCCGGACCGTCAGGGGACCGAAATCAAGTCGTCCAGGGTGACCGTGTCGAGAACGGCGTGCTGTATCTTGACGTCCCTGACCTCTATCTTGCCGAAGACGCTGGTCCTCAACACGATGAGGTTCTCAACGAAGCCCGTCTTGCCCTCTGGCCCCAGAACACGGACCCTATCCACCCTCAAGCCGGAGTCCTTCTCCTTGCCCAAGAGACGGAAGAGGCTGGCGACAGTGAAGTTCTTGTCGTCAGCTTCGAAGCCGATGTCAAGGTCTCTCCTTTCGATGCCTGCGGTGAGGACGGTGGTGGCGCCCCGACCGCAGCGGACCACGTTGACCGGCTCAATCTCTACGTCCAGCTCGTCGTCCTTGGCCACAACGTTAAAGGAGTCAAGACGGACCACACATGGCCTAAACAGTTCCGTGGGTGGCACGTGGGCGGCGACGTTTGACACTGCCAGATAGCGATGCTATGATGGTGAAACCTTGGAGAGCGGAGGTGGTAGATAGGGGTCCCCTGATAACGTATGGATAGTAGTACTACCCTTGCAGTGCTGCTTCTGGTTCTCTTTGTGGTGCTTTCCGCTTCGTTCTCGGCCACCGAGGCTGCCTTCCTCAGCCACCAACGTTTGCGACTTCTCCACCTTCGGCGCCAGGGTGCGCCTGGCGTAGAGCGCGTAGCCCGTCTCTTGGAGCGACCGGACCGTCTCCTCATTGGGTTGCTCACCGGCAATAACATCGTGAACGTGGCGGCGGCATCTGTGGGCACCGCGTTGGCCGCTACCTACATTCAAGGTCAGAAGGCACTGTTGGTGTCCACCGTGGGCGTGACCCTCTTGCTGCTGGTGTTTGGCGAGATAGGTCCTAAGGTGCTGGGCGCGCGCCATTGGGAAAAGGTCACCGTATTCATGGCCCGGCCCATCGAGCGGCTGCTATGGGTGTTGGGCCCGGTGGTCTACCTGTTCAGCCACCTCACCCACTGGCTGACTCGTGGCAAGCCATGGGGTTCGTCCCATGCCGCTATAGAAGCAGAGGAGCTACGCAGTCTGATCTCCCTGGGCAAGGAGAAAGGCACTGTGGAAGGCGATCAGGCCCAACTGCTGGAGCGGGCATTCCAGTTGGGTGAGCGCCGTGTGCGTGAGGTAATGACACCACGTACCGAGATTGTTGGCCTAGAGCAGGGCGCGACGCTGGCTGACCTGTTTGCCGTCTACAAGGAGTTCTCCCACAGCCGGTTTCCGGTGTACCAGGACAACCTGGACCAGGTGGTTGGGGTACTGGGTATCAAGGACGTGCTGCTGGTCATGGCCCAGGGGAATCTGCCACAGGACGGTCCGGTAACCACTCTCGCCAGGCCGGCTTACTTCGTGCCCGAGACCAAGCCCATGGCCTCCCTGCTCAATGAGATGCGTATAAAGCGCATTCGCATGGCCATTGTCATTGACGAGTTTGGCGGTGTTTCTGGTGTAGTGACCCTCAAGCAGCTCCTGGAAGTGCTCACAGGCAGCCTGGGTGACGAGCTCGTCCGGGACGACCAGGAAGTAGAGTCCATTGATGATCGCACCATAGAGGTGGACGGCTCCCTTCGTGTGGCGGAGGCCAACGAGATGCTGGGGCTGGGTCTCCCCGAGGGCGACTACGAGACGGTGGCTGGCTTCCTGATGGCCCGCCTGGGCCACATTCCGGAGGTGGGGGAGCATTACCGGCATGATGGGTGGTATCTCTCTGTGACCGCCCGTCAGGGAAACCGTATCGAGAAGCTGCGGGTGACTAGAATATAGTATGCAGAGACTATGCCTTACCTTCGCCCGTGGCCCGGAGCTTCAGTACGTGGGCCATCTGGACTTGCTCCGCCTGTGGCAGCGCGTCCTCAGGCGGGCGGACTTGCCGCTGCTCTACTCCCAGGGGTATAGCCCGTGTCCCCGGCTGTCCCTGGCCTGTCCTTTGCCTGTCGGCGTCACCGGAGAGGGCGAGCTACTGGAGTTCTACTTGAGGGAGCCGGCACTGGTTGACCAAGTGGGGTGCGCCATCTCGGCGACTCTGCCGCGAGGCCTCGTGTTGGTGCGGCTGGAGGAGTTGGCAGCTTCGCTTCCCTCCCTGGCATCGCTCGTGCGCTGGACGATGTACGAGGTAGAGGTCCCCGCTGACCGTAGCGCCGACGAGTTGACCCATAGTGTGGCGACTCTGTTAGGCATGTCATCGCTTCCCTGGCGACACCAGCGCGACACGGGCATCAGGCACTACGATCTCAGGCCACTGGTCTTGGGTATCGAACCAGTCGGGCCCGCGGGCGGCGCCCACATGCTCCGCATGCGCCTGCGGTGGGACGCACGCGGAGCCGGCCGGCCGGAGCAGGTGGTAGCTGCCCTGGGCCTGCCCCCGCCCATCCGGGTCCATCGCGTCCAGGTAGGTCTGGCCCAAAGCACGCAGTGATGGCCCTCGATCCGCAACGACAGCGCCTAGCTCGCCAGTACGCCCGCCGCCAGCGGCTGGTCACCTTGGCGGACACGGTCCTGGGTGCCGCGACCCTGTTCGCTCTGATTGCGACAGGGACCTCGGCGGCGTTGGCGGATGCCCTGTCCTACCCTCTGCCGCTCAAGGTGGCGGCATATGCTCTTGTGGCCATGCTGGCCTTTGGCCTGGCCACAGCGCCCTTGAGCGTCTATTCGGGATATGTCCTGCCTCGGCGCTTCGGTCTATCCACTCAGACATGGCGGAGCTGGCTGTGGGATGTGCTCAAGTCCGACCTGATCGGCTTGGGTCTGGGCATTGCCCTACTGGTGGCCCTGTATCTCCTGTTGAGCGCCTTCCCCAACACCTGGTGGATTGCCGCCGCGGTGGGTGTGCTTCTTCTCTCGGTGGTCCTTACTCACTTGGCGCCGGTGTTGTTGCTGCCCCTGTTCTTCAAGCAAAGGTCGCTGGACGACCCAGTGATGGCCGATCGCCTGACCCGGTTGGCAGAGCGGGCCGGCGCCCGGGTCCGTGGGGTGTTCACCATTGACCTGGGAAGCAAGGGCACCTCGGCCAATGCTGCGCTGGCGGGAATGGGGTCAACGCAACGGATACTGCTTTCGGACACCCTCCTAAAGGACTACTCACCGGAGGAGATTGAAGCGGTCATGGCCCACGAGTTGGGCCATCATGTGGGAAAGCACCTGTGGAAGACGTTGGCCTTCCACTTTGGCACCGTGTTCGTGGAGTTCTACCTGGTGAACCTGGTCCTGCACTGGGCTGTTGACCACTGGGGTTTCCAGGGGGTGGCCGACGTGGCGGCCTTCCCGCTGCTGGCCCTGGCCATAGGCGCCGCCATGTTCCTGACTCGCCCATTGGCCCTGGCCTTCTCCCGACGCCTGGAAGCCGGGGCTGATGCCTTCGCCCTGGCGCTGACCAACGCCCCTGAGCACTTCGTCACTATGATGGCCAAACTCACCGACCAGAACTTGGGTGAGGGACAGCCCCCACGCTGGATAGAGCTGCTGTTCTACGACCACCCCCCTTACTACCGACGGGTGGCGCTGGCCCAGAGACGGGGCGGCTGATGCGGCTGATACTGGTGCGCCACGGAGAGACCGAGTGGAACCGGCAGCGCCGGATGATGGGCCGCACCAATCTGGAGCTTACATCCCTGGGCCTGGAGCAGGCCCAGGCGGTAGGGCGTGCATTGGCGAGCGTGCCCATACAGGCTGTCTACGCCAGTCCCCTGCGTCGGGCGCTGGAGACAGCTCACGCCATCGCGGAGAAGCACGCGCTCACTGTGGCGTCCATGGACGGCCTGCTGGAGCTTGATGCCGGCGCTCTGGATGGGCTCACGCCCGCTGAGGCCAGGATCGGCCACCGCCCTTTCTTGGAACAGTGGTCTCAGGGCGATCCGGACCTGGCCGCGCCGGGTGGTGAGTCCCTGGGCCAGGTGCAAGAGCGAGCGTGGGTTGTCCTGGAAGGCATCCTGGGCCGGCATTCCAACGACACCGTGGTGCTGGTGAGCCACCACTTTGTACTGTTGGCGCTGATTTGCCGGGCGCTGGGGCTGCCCCTTGGCCGTTTCCGTCGGCTGAGGCAGTCGGTGGCGTCCATCTCCATCCTGGACTTTGCAGGGGCTGAGGCTAGCTTGGCTCTGCTCAACGACACCTGCCCCCTGTCCCGAGTCTCGGGATGAACAGCCCCATTGAACGCGTGCGCCGCTGCCTTGTGGCCCACGGCGCGTCTGGTCGCGTCGTGGTGGCCGTGTCCGGGGGGGCGGACTCGGTGTGCCTGCTCCACATCCTGGGGCAGATCAGGGGTGAGCTGGGACTCGACCTCCACGCCGCCCACCTGAACCACGGTTTGCAGCCCCAGGCGGAGGCCCACGCCCACTATGTCGCGCGGCTATGTCGCAGGCTTGGCGTACCGCTGGTCGTGGGCGCCAGAGACGTGGGGGGGTATAGGACGGAGCGGCGGCTATCGTTGGAAGAGGCGGCCCGCCAGGTCCGCTACGCCTTTCTGTCTGAGGTGGCCCAGGAGTGCGGCGCCCGTTGGGTGGTCACTGGACACACCGCCGATGACCAGGTTGAGACGGTGCTAATGCACCTGCTGCGGGGTGCCGGCCTGGGGGGGCTTCAGGGTATGGCCGAGGCGGGTCCCTTTCCCTATGCCTTGGGATCGCCCCTGCGGTTGCTTCGCCCCCTGCTTTCAACCACCAAGGGCGAGACGGAGGCGTACTGCCGCAGCCACCACTTGCGGCCGCGGCAAGACCCCACCAACCTCGATCTCTCCCTGCTGCGGAACAGGGTGAGGCACGAGCTCTTGCCCTTGTTGGCCCAGTACAACGCGGGTGTGAGTGGGTCCCTGCTACGCTTGTCTGAGGTGGTGCGTGAGCAAGTAGCCCTGCTGGACAGCCTAGTGGAACACATCTGGCCGGATGCAGTTGTGGAGGACGTAGGGGGGGTGCACATATCGTCTCCCGTGCTTCAGAGACAGCACCGGGCGGTGCGTCTCCATCTTCTGCGCCGTGCTGTAGAGCACGTGGTGGGCAGCTTCACCGACTTCGAGGCGCATCACCTGGAGCGACTGGAGCAGGCGCTGTCCCTGGGCGCTGGGCGTACTGTGCCCTTGCCTCATGGGCTACGCGCGGTTTCCCAACACCGTGGCCTGTACCTGGCACGCCGCCAGAGGGTGCCTCTGCCCCCCCTGGAAGGCGAATATCCCCTTGTCGTGCCTGGGGAAACGGTGTTTCCAGGCTGGAGGGTGAGGGCGACGCTATTGGAGAGGGCAGACGTGCGGTTGTGCCCAGGGCCCTGGCGGATCCAGATGGCCTACGAGCCAGGTGTTCCCCTGTGGGTGCGCCGTCGCCGACCTGGAGACAGGTTCCACCCGCTGGGACTGTCGGGCAGCAAGAAGCTACAAGACTTCATGGTGGATGCCCATATCCCCCGGGAGCTTAGGGACAACGTGCCCCTCGTCTGCTCGCCGCAGGGGATTATCTGGGTGGCAGGCTGGCGCTTGGCGGAGGCCGCGCGGGTATTGGGTCAGACTAAGCTGGTGCTTGAGGTGCTTTTTGAGGGGACGGGGTCGCAGTAGCGACCTCGGTCCTTCCGTACTTCCGGCGGAATCGCTCCACCCTACCGGCTGTATCCACAATCCTCTGCTGGCCGGTGAAGAACGGATGACAGGAGCTGCATATCTCCACCTTGAGCGCCTGCTTGGTGGAACCTACCGTAAACGAGTTGCCGCAGGCGCAGCGCACCTGGGCATTGGGGTAATAGGTGGGGTGAATCTTCTCTTTCATATTGTTGCTAGGCTACCGCCTGTACGCTCACCTTGCGACGGTCCTTTCCCTTGGGTTCGTACTTCACCTGGCCCTCCACGAGAGCGAACAGGGTGAAGTCCCGCCCCATGCCTACGTTCCTTCCGGGATGGATATGTGTGCCGCACTGGCGGACCAAGATGCTGCCGGCTGGGACGGACTGTCCGGAGAACACCTTAATGCCACGCCGCTGGGCGTTGCTGTCTCGACCGTTGCGGGAGCTACCTCCACCCTTCTTATGCGCCATACTCCGGCCCCTCCTCCGACTCAGACGGTGTCTGCGGGTTGACTGCCGGCTCGGTGGGTGCAGCCTGCGCCCGGGCGAGGTGACCCTGGCTCATCACAATCTCCTTGATGGCCAACTCAGAGTAAGCCTGGCGATGGCCCGTCTTGCGACGATAGCGAGTCTTCGAGTGGTACTTGAACACCACGATTTTGTCGCCCAAACCGTGGGACACTACCTCCGCCCGCACGCGGGCATCGGGCACTGTGGGCTGTCCTACTGAGACCTTGTCGCCCTGAGATACCAGGAGCACCTGATCGAAGTCAACGGTGGCCCCCGGCTCAGCCGGCAGCTTCTCCACCTTGATATGGTCTCCCGGCGACACCCTGTATTGCTTTCCGCCAGATTGGATTACAGCGTAAATAGCACAACCTCCGTTGATTATCGTGCCTATTGTATCCAGCCCCACGCCTGCCGTCAATGGGGCTTTGAAGGAGCATGGGCCATTGAGGGCTATCGCTGCGGCTCGATGATAACCTTGGCGGACTCGCGTGCCTCTGCCACTAGGCGGAAGCCGAGGCCCGCCTCGGCCAGGCCCAGGCGGTGGGTCACCATGTCGGTGACGGGCACCCGGTGGCTGCGGACAAGCTCGAGGGCAAGGGCGTAGTCTGCGGGGCTGCCCCCATAGGAGCTGGTGAGGGTCACCTCGTTGCGCCAGAAGACGTCATTGATGGGAAAGGGGAAGGTCTCCCCCGGGCCAGTGGGAGCGAAGAACAGAACGGTGCCACTGCGCTCCACCGAATGTAGGGCCTGCTGGATAGCGGGCAGCGCCCCCGTGCACAGGACCACCAGGTCGGCCAGACGCCCATCGTTGATTTGTCGCAGCAACTGCGGCACATCTCCCGAGGCATGGATAACGGCGTCTGCGCCAAGGCGCTTGGCCAGGTCGAGGCGATAGTCCACCACATCGGTGGCTACGATGCGCCCTGCCCCTGTGGCCCGGGCCAGCATAATGTGCAGCAGTCCCGTGATGCCGCTGCCCAGCACCAGCACGCTCTGCCCTGGCTGTAGGTGGGCCAGGCGCTGGCCCCGCGACACGCACGCCACGGCCTCGACGAAGGACCCCTCCTCGAAGGAGACGGTGGCAGGCAGCCGGAACACCCCGCGGTCTACGTTGATGGCGGGCACCCGAACGTACTCTGCGAACCCCCCGGGGTCCACGTTGGTGCGCCGCAGGGTATCGCACACGGTATGGTGCCCGCTGCGGCAGTAGTGGCAGGTGTTGCAGGGCACGTGGTGAGCAATGGCCACCCTGTCGCCAGGGAGGAAGCTCGTCACCCCAGCCCCCACCTCGGTAATGGCCCCGGCGAACTCATGCCCCAATACCAGCGGCACCCGGTCCCGCCGGTACCACTCCATGACGTCACTGCCGCAGATGCCGCTGGCCTCGACACGGACGAGTAGCTCGCCCGGTCCGACCTTGGGGACGGGCCTATCCTCGATACGGACGTCCCGGTTACTGTAGTAGACGGCGACACGCATCAGGCTGGCCAGCTAGCCTACTAGTGGAATCAGCCTCCCCCTCACTCCTTCGGCTTCGCTCAGGACAGGTCCAACTCTCCCCTCCAGGGGAGAGAGGACCTTACCCCTCTCCCTTGATGGGAGAGGGTCTGGGTGAGGGTGAGAGGGATGCCTGTCGCCCACAGTTGCCTAGCGGGAGCGGCTGAGGGCGAGCTTCTCGTTCCGGACGCTGGTGAAGATGTCGTAGGCTTCCTTGGCCGAGGCGTTCTCGTGGACGATGGCTCGGATGGCCTTGATCATGGCCACGGGATGGTCGTTCTGCCAGACGTTGCGCCCCAGGTTGACGCCGATGGCGCCCTTCTGCATTCCATCATGCACGAACTCCAGGACGGGCAACTCCGAGTCAAACTGAGGCCCTCCCGCCATGACCACCGGCACAGGGCAGCCCCGCACGACCTTCTCGAATCCTTCACACCAGTATGTCTTCACCACACGCGCCCCCAGCTCCGCTGCGATGCGGGAACACAGGCCCAGATAGCGGGCGTCACGCTTTTCTAGCTCCTTGCCGACAGCGGTGACGGCCATGACGGGGATGCCGTACCGCTCGCCCTCATCCACCAGTTTGGAGAGGTTCAGCAGCGACTCTCGCTCATAGTCCGTGCCCACGAAGATGGAGATACCGACGGCTGAGGCGTTGAGCCGCAGGGCCTCCTCGATAGAGGTGGTGATCCCCTCGTTGGCCAGGTCTTTGCCGACCATGCTGGTGCCGCCGGAGACCCGGAGGATGATGGGTTTGGTCTTGGCAGGGTCTATGGCGGAGCGGAGTACACCACGCGTGACGAACACCGCGTCGGAGTAGGGCAGGAGCGGTCCTAGCGTATTGCCCGGCTCCTCCAGCTTCCGGGTTGGTCCCTGGAAGTAGCCGTGGTCAATGGGCATGAAGAGGCAGTGCCCATCCGGCTGGATGAGCTGTGCCATGCGGTTTGCCATTCCCCAGTCCATATTGCGTTGACCTCCGAAGATTCCTCGTCGAGTAGTAGCAGAAGCCTAGGCACGCGCCTTGGCCGTGGCGGCCTTGACCTCGGCCGTCTTGGCCACGATCTCGGCGGCCCTGGCGAGGGGGATACGCCCCGTGTTGATGACGAGGTCGTACAGCAGCGGGTCTGTGAAGTCCACCTTCCAGAACTTGCGGTGGAAGCTAGTCAGGCCGGCATCCCGGTCTCGCATCCATCGCTCGGCGGTGGCTTTGTCCAAACCCTCGCGCCGGATGGCCCACTCTATGCGCTCGGGCACTGGGGCTACCACTAGAACGTGGCAGGCGCCGGCGATGTCCCGTAGGAGCATCTGGCCGCCCCGACCCAGAATGACAGCGTTGCCCGTCTGTGCCTCCCCTCGCATGATGGAGCCAATGATCTCGACGAAGCGGGTATCATTCAGCTCCTCGGCCTTAGTCTGCGGGTTGCGCGCGGCCTCCTCGTAGCTCCGGGAAAGCAGGACCTCTACCCCAGCGGGGTCGAAGAAGGGGTCGCTGGAGTAGGCCGACTTCTCCAGCAGGTTTTCCATGAGCCGGGCCAAGCGGTGGCCCAGGCTGTGGACGCGCTCGTCCCTGTGGGCGAGGGCTTCGGCCGTGGTGCCGATTCGCTGGGCAGCCTGCTGCATTATCTTCTGGTCCACGAAATCGGCTTGGAGGAGGCGGGTCACCTCAGGTGCCAGGTCGCGGGCGCCGGCGCCAGCCATTCCGGCTATGGTAACTACGGGCATGGTCTACCTCCTGGGAGCGAGTTGGTACTTGGCCTCAATCTCTGTGATCTTAGCGACGTTGGCCTCGTCCTCTCCAGGCCCGAAGGGCGTAGAGGACCAGGCATCCAGTATTTCCTCAGCGATGGCTGGGGAGGTGGTGCGGAGACTCATTACCAGCACGTTGGCGTGGTTCCAGCGTCGGGCACCACGGGCGGTCTCAGCGTCGCCACACAGGGCGGCGCGTACCCCCGGCACCTTGTTGGCGGCGATGCTGACGCCGGTCCCCGTCCAACAGAAGAGAATCCCCTCTTGGCAGTGGCCCTGCCTCACGCTTTCGGCAACTCGGTGGGCTACGTCCGGCCAGGCTAACGCCTCCCCGGCCAATGGCCCGTACAGCGTCACCTCCATCCCCCGCTGTTGCAGGCAGGACAGCACTACGTCGGTGAGGACGGTGCGCTCGTCGCTGCCCACGGCAACCCTCACTGCCTACTCCTTGGCCCCTTCGTCCCGAGGTCGGGACTCAGGGCGAGCTCTGGGATGGTGCTCGTCGTACTCATCTCGGAGGTGCTGTGGGGTCAGGTGGGTGTAGATCTGGGTGGTGGAGATGTTGGCATGTCCCAGCAGCTCCTGGACGTGACGGATTGGTGCACCCCCTGTGAGCGTATGGGTGGCGAAGCTGTGCCGCAGTATGTGAGGGGTAACAGCCGAGGTAATGCCGGCCTGCCGGGCGTACTGTTTGAGGATAAGCCAGAAACCCTGGCGGGTGAGCCTCTGGCCTCGCGCGTTGAGGAATACGGCGGTCTCACTGGGGGACGGTCCCAGCTTGGGGCGGCCGTTGTCGGTGTAGCCCTTTACGGCATCCACTGCGGCTGGGTGTATGGGTATGAGCCGCTGCCTGTTGCCCTTGCCGATGCAACGCACTGTGGCGGACTCCAGTGAGATGTCGGCCAGGTCAAGGGACATCAACTCGCTGACCCGCATGCCGGTGGCGTAGAGCAACTCCATCATGGCCATATCCCGTATGGCCTCTGGGCCGGTGGCCCGGGCTGGTTGCTCCAGCAGTTGGTCCACCTCCTGAGGTGAGAGCACCTTGGGCAGTGGTTTACCCACCCGTGGAGAGTCTATCTCCTCCCCTGGGTTGCGCCGGATGATGCCCTCGCTGTGAAGGAAGCTGAAAAAGGAGCGGGCTGCGGCCACCTTGCGGGCCACCGTCGTCGAGGAGTAGCCGCGGCGGTCCATCTGCTTGACATAATCTACCAGCGCAGAGCGCCCTACCGCCTCCCAGGGGTGGTCCATGAGCATCCTGGGCCCGAGGAACTCGCTAAGCTGGCGCAGGTCGTTGTTGTAAGCGGCGATGGTGTTAGCGGAGAAGCCCTTCTCCACCTCGAGGTGGTGCAGGAAGGCCTCTATTTCTCGCTGCAAGCCTCACCCCCTATCTCTAGTGGCTGTGATTTTAACATAACGACAAGCTGCTGACCAGACCTCTGCCGTGGCCATGCCTCACCACCGTACGTGACTCGCGGTGGACCATGTTCGCCTGGATGTTTCCCTACCCTCGCATTGGCCCGAATAGTGCTACCAAACACCAGGTACACGCCGATCAGGAGATAGTGGGACTGGCCAAGTCCCCCTTGTGAGGTGAACGACGGTAGGATAAACTGGTCTCCGGCCCAGAAATGGGTCAGGGAGGAATATGAACACAAAGGCTAGAGTGAGGCGAGGGCCCTGGCTCTGGATGGTCGGGGCCTTATTCTTGACTGCGCCTGCCATTGCGCTGCGGCTGGCCGGGGTGGAGATGTCTCCACTGACCGAGGCGGCCATCTTCGGGATTGGCATTGTGGCGGCGGCTTTCCTGCTGGCTTGGGCGACTGAGGTCGCCCAGATGGACGTGTCCCAGGCTCTGGCCTTGGCTGCTCTGGCCCTCATCGCCGTGCTGCCCGAGTACGCCGTGGATGGTTTCTTTGCCTGGCGAGCTGCCAACGATCCAACGTATGTCCACTACGCAACTGCCAACATGACTGGCGGCAACCGGCTGCTGATTGGTGTTGGCTGGTCCATGGTGGTGTTCCTGGTGTGGCTGAAGTTCCGCCAGAGGGTGGTCCACCTCCAGAAGCACCAGAGGGTGGAGCTTTCGTTCCTGGCGTTGGCTACGCTGTACTCCTTTGTTATCCCTATCAAGGGGACCATATCGTTGGTGGACAGCGCGGTGCTGGTCACCCTCTTTGGCCTGTACCTGTGGGCAAGCTCAAGGGCCGGGGTGGAGGAGCCGGAGCTGGTGGGGCCTGCGGCCGTCCTGGGGTCATTAAGGACCCGGTGGCGCCGCACACTGGTGCTCTTCTTCTTCGGTTTCAGTGCCGCCGTGATCCTGGCCTCGGCGGAGCCCTTTGCGGAAGGTCTGGTGCATACGGGCAAGCAGTTCAGCATTGACGAGTTCATACTCGTGCAGTGGATCGCCCCGCTGGCCTCCGAGGCTCCAGAGCTGGTGGTGGTGGCCATTTTTGCCCTGGCCAACAAGGGGCCTCAGGCCCTCGGGGCTGTGGTGTCCTCTAAGGTCAACCAGTGGACGCTGCTCATCGGCACTCTGCCCGTTATCTATAGCATCTCTCTGGGGAGTGTGGGTTCTCTGACGCTGGATGCACGGCAGGCTGAGGAAATCCTGCTCACCTCGGCCCAGTCGGCGTTTGGCTTGGCGGTGCTGGCCAGCATGAGTCTCTCGGTGAAGGAAGCGCTGGCGCTGTTCTTGCTGTTCTCAGTTCAGCTCGTGTTCCCGGACCCCACAGTCCGCTACGTCTTTGTGGGTATTTACCTGGTGCTGGCGGTGGGCTTGTTTATCAGACATGCGGAGACCCGTTCGGGCCTCCTGGCAATGCTGAAGGCCCCGTTCACGGGCTTGCGCCGGGGGTTCAACGGCGAGGGTTGACCAGTACCTGGTCGGACAGCACTACTAAAGTCCGTTTACAGCGCCCACGCTTGGGCCTACAATTAGTGTGACTTTATTGTGGGACTAAGGCGATGAGAACGCATCTTGTGCTGTCAGAGGAAATCGTTCGGGAGATTGATGCCCTGGTGGGCAAGCGGCGGCGTAGCCGCTTCGTGGAAGATGCGGTGCGTGACAAGCTCAAGAGGGAATCACTGCTGAAGACATTGAAGGAGACAGCGGGGATCCTGTCCGCGGAGGACTATCCGGAGTGGGCAACCACAGAAGATGTGGCTGCATGGGTACACCGCCTCCGGCGCGAGGAGCGGTCCACCGAACGTGGCTAGATACCTTCTGGACAGCACGGTCCTCATAGACTACCTCCGAGGCCGGGTAGCCGTTGCTGACCTGCTCATATCTCTGGCGAAAGACCGACACGAACTTGGAGTGTGTGGGGTGAACGTGGCCGAGCTCTACTCCCGGCTACAAGACAAGGACGTTGCCAAGGCCGAGGCCTTAGTCCAAGACTTGGCCTACTATCCGATCTCTTTGGCTGATGCCATGCAGGCCGGAAGATACCGCTACGAGTTCGCCCGTAAGGGCATAACTTTGACCGTCCCTGATACCTTGGTTGCTGCGGTGGCCAAGGCCCAGGACTGCATTATTGTGACAGCCAACCTGAGGGATTTCCCCATGACCGAGATCAAGCTTATGGGGCAACCCTAGGGCAGCTTCGCTGAGGCATTAGGCACACTCTGGAATCCACGGTGTTGAACGCAGTTACCGGCGCCTTCGGCTACACAGGCAAGTACATTACCGCCCGCCTCCTGTCCCAGGGCGAAGGTGTCCGCACCCTAACCGGCCACCCACACCGGCCCAATCCCTTTGGTGACAGGGTAGGTGTCCTTCCTTTGGACTTCGGCATGCCCGCCGACCTGGTGAACAGCCTTCAGGGCATAGACACCCTTTACAACACCTACTGGGTCCGTTTTCCCCGGGGCGACATCACTTTCCAGCGGGCGGTGCAGAACAGCATTGCCTTGGTCCGTGCGGCGGAGCAGGCGGGTGTGCGCCGGCTTGTCCATATCAGCATTACCAACCCCTCGGAGGAGTCACCACTACCCTACTTCCGGGGAAAGGCTCTGGTAGAGAAGGCCATCGAAAGCTCCAGGCTGTCCTACGCCATTATCAGGCCCACAGTGATCTTCGGCGCCGAGGATATCCTCATCAACAACATCGCCTGGCACCTGCGTCGGTTTCCCGTGTTCGCCGTCTTTGGGCGTGGCGATTACCGCGTTCAACCGGTGTATGCGGAGGACGTTGCCGAGATCGCTGTCAGCGCCGGCCATGGGACGAAGAACACGATCGTAGACGCCGTTGGCCCAGAGACCTACACCTTCGACCAGTTGGTCAGACTCATCGGACGCGCCGTGCGCAGCCGGGCATGGGTCTGGCACCTCCACCCCGAGCTAGCGCTGCTGCTCGCCAGGTTCGGCAGTCTCATGCTCAAGGACGTCATAATCACCAGGGAGGAAATAGAGGGGCTGAGAGCCAATCTGTTGGTGTCGTCGGGCCCGCCTACGGCGCACACCCGGCTCGGCGAATGGCTGACTCGCAACTCCGAGAGAGTAGGCGTCCGGTATGCCTCAGAGTTGAAGCGGCATTATGGCCCTTGAGGGGACCTGTGGGGGTGTTTCTGAAGTGGGGGGGGGGGCCGAGCGGCTAGTTGGGGGGGCGCTTGTGGGCAGCGGGTGCCCGGTACCCCAGGGGGGCCAGTACAACCGGGGTTGAGGTCCAAAGATACATCTGGCTGTAGCCTGTAGCCTCGGCTATGATTCCCCCAAGCACGGAACCGAGGCCGATGCCCAGGTCGAAGCCGTTGTAGAAGGTGCCTGTGGCCAGCCCCACGCGGTCCCGGGGCAGGTCACGCACGGCTAGCGTCTGTAGGCTGGGCTGGACGGCGCCAAAGCCCACGCCGTAGACCACTCCCGCAACCAGGAACATCCACAGGGGCTGCGCCTGCGACAGAAGCACCAGCCCTGCTGCCGTGGCCACCAGTCCCGGGACCACGACCACGTTGGCTCCCCTACGGTCCAGCAGGATGCCGGCCACCGGCCTGGTCGCCAGCAAGGCGGCAGAGAAAACGGTGAAGAACAGGCCGATGTTGGCGATACCCCGCTGTATGCCGTACAGTGCGATGAAGGTGAAGACGGCGCCAAAGGCGGTGTTGGACAGGAGCATGACCAGCGAAGGCCGCAGTGCACCCACCTCGATGAGGGCTGTTTTGGACCTGGCAGTTGCGGTGGCCGGTGGTGATGCTGCTTTGGCGTAGCGGATGGCGCCTGCCAGCGCCGTGGCCGCGCAGGCCAGGCCTGCGGAGGCGTAGAACATGGTGGGGAAGTCGAACCGGTTGATCAGGAACAGGCCCAGTGCGGGGCCGGTAGCCATGGCGATGGTGGATACGCCGCCGAAGTAGCCCATGCCCTCGCCCAGGCGACTCTTGGGGGTTACATCGGCGGCGATGGTCCCCGCCGCGGTGGTGGAGAACCCCCAGCCGAAGCCGTGGACGAAACGCAGCGCCAGCAGCACCCCGATGCTTGGGGCCCATCGGTAGGCTAGAGCGGAAACGATGAACACGGCTAGGCCGAACAAGAATACCTGCTTGCGCCCGATGGCGTTGAGCGCCCATCCCACGAAGGGGCGCACGCCGACTGCGGCCAGAGTGAAGATGCCCATCACCAGGCCCATGATTGTCGCCTGGCCCCCTAGCGACTCCACGTAGACAGGGATGGTGGGGGTCAGCATCTGGAATCCAGCGAACACCGCCAGGTTGCTGAGGCACACCAGGATGAAGTTACGCCGCCACAGTGGCTCCCTTGGCGTTGGCGGCGTGATGGTCAAGGGCGCCCCCATTAGCAAAGGCACAACGCGTCTTGAGGACTCAAAGCGGACTGGTGCCTGGCGCCCAGACCACCTTGTTGCCGCCCTTGACTCGCTTGCGGCCCTTCAGGTCAACGAGGGCAAAGGCCAGCAGCCCGAGCTCGATGGCAACCACAGGGAGCAGGAGGAGGACCAGTGTGCCGAGACCTATGTCCATGATCATCTCCTTCCTCCACCTGCCCCCGTAGTCATTCAGTTGTCCGGAGTGCCAGTGCTACCGCACTAGATGAACAAGGGGACCAGCACCAGGGTGACAGTGCTGAGTAGCTTCACCAGCACGTGGAGCGATGGGCCGGCGGTGTCCTTGAAGGGGTCGCCCACTGTGTCGCCCACAACCGCTGCCGCATGGGCTGGAGATCCCTTGCCCAGCACCTTGCCGCTCTCGTCCTTGAGCTCTCCGGCCTCGATCATCTTCTTGGCGTTGTCCCAGGCGCCGCCGCTGTTGTTCATGAACGAAGCCAGCATGATGCCGGCTATGGTGCCCACCATGAGCAGAGCGGCTACCGCCATGGCGGCGTCGTAGCTCTTGACCTGCTTGAACAGGACGCCTACTACAATGGGCGCCGCGACCACCAGGATGCCGGGCCATACCATCTCGCGGAGTCCGGCGCGGGCCGTGATGTCTACCGCCCGAGCGTAGTCAGGACGAGATGTGCCCTTCATGATGCCGGGGTCGGCCTTGAACTGGCGCCGGACTTCCTCGATGATGGCCCCCGCCGTCTTGCCCACGGCTCGGATGGCCATGGAGGAGAACAGGAAGACCAGCATCACTGCCAGCAGGCCGGCCACGAAGACCTCTGGTTTCGCCAGGTCCACCTTGTCGAGGGGGAGTAAGCCTTTGGCCACGCGGAGAGTAGTCGCCCGTTCCATGTAGGCCTGGAACAAGAGGAAGGCGGCCAGACCAGCGGATACCATGGCGTAGCCCTTGGTCAGTGCCTTGGTAGTGTTACCCACGGCATCCAGCTTATCGGTGACGGCGCGCGCCGCCCCACCCAACCCAGCCATCTCGATGATTCCATTGGCGTTATCGGTGATAGGTCCGAAGGTGTCCATAGAAAGGATGTACGGGCAGGTCATGAGCATACCCATGGTGGCCACAGCGGTGCCGAATACGGCGCCGCCTGCGATGTCGGCTTTGCCCCCTAGCCAGTAGGAGAGGAGCAAAGCGGCTCCGATCACCATCGCGGTGGCGAAAGTGGTCTCGAAGCCCACCGCGGTGCCGGCGACGATGTTGGTCGCTGGGCCGGTCTTGGAGGCATTAGCTATGTTCTGGACCGGCCGGTACCTGGATTCTGTGTAGTACTGGGTGACGTACACCACCACCACACTTGTCAGGATGCCTACAGCGCCGGACAGGAACAGCCAGAAGTTGTCGAGCATGGTGAAGGTGGCCAGGGCCATGCCTCCCAGGGAGAAGGCGATGGCTACAAAGTAGCCCCGGTTCAGGGCGGTCATGGGGTTCTCACCCTCTTTGCCCCGCACCATAAGCACGCCGATGATGCTGGCGATAATGCCGAAGGCGCGCACTACCAACGGGAACAGGACCCAGGCTGGGTCCTTGGTGGCGAGGTAGGCCAGGATGCCCAGGATCATGGCGCCGATGTTCTCGGCGGCGGTGGACTCGAAGAGGTCAGCGCCGCGGCCCGCGCAGTCCCCCACGTTGTCGCCCACCAGGTCGGCGATGACGGCGGCGTTGCGAGGGTCGTCCTCTGGGATACCAGCCTCGACCTTGCCCACCAGGTCGGCGCCCATATCAGCGGCCTTGGTGTATATGCCACCGCCGAGCTGGGCAAAGAGGGCTACGAAGCTCGCGCCGAAGCCGAAGCCCACGATGAGGTGCGGGGCCAACTCGGGCTTCGCGCCGTAGGCGTAGTACATGCCAGCGACCCCCAGCAGACTGAGGGCCACGATAAGGAACCCGGAGACGGCGCCACCGCGCAGGGCTACCTTGATTGCCTCGCTAAGGCCCTTCTGGGCGGCGGCGGCGCAGCGCAGGTTGGAGCGCACCGAAATGTACATGCCGATGAAGCCAGAGATTGCGGAGCAAAACGCCCCTGCCAGGAAGGCCAGAGCTGTCCGCCAGGCTACGCCTGTGGAACTGATCCGGGTGATGGTCCCCTCAGGGTCCTTCACCTCGAGGGCACCGCCCACCAGTCCCACCACTGTGCCGACCACCACCGCCACCACCACGCTCAGTATGCCGATGGTCCGGTACTGGCGGCGCAGGAAGGCCATGGCCCCTTCCAGGATGGTGCCGGCGATGTCCTGCATCTTGGCCGTGCCCGGGTCCCGGCGGAGCACATCCCGGGCCATGGCGGCGGCAAAGAGCACCGCTATCAAGCCCGAAATGGGTACCACCCACACGATACTCATAGGTTAGCTCCTCCTAGAGACTCCGCCTGCCAGTGTGGGCTTGCGCCGAGCAAGGCAGGCATGCGCGAAAAAAGGTACAAGTGCCACCAGGGGACAGAGTTTACCACAAGTGCACGGATGGCGCTACGGGCTTTGGCTGGTCCAAGACCAGTGATTCAGCTAGCGCACCTTCACCCGCCGGGTGAAGAAGCGTAGAGCCTCGAGCGAGTTGTTGGGCAGCGCCGTCCTTTTAGCGGAGCCAGGTGGAGAGCCAGTAGGCGTAGGCGGCTGTGGAGACCACCGCCGTTACCGCGAAGAAGAACGGGTGCCGCTCGTACAAACGACGATAGATTCGGAAGATGTTCGGGAACATGTCCTCACTTGCTCTCTCCCGGACAAGGCGTCGCGTGAGTTCCTCGACAAGGGGAGTGGCCGCTGCAACATCGCTTCGACTGAGGCTAGTGGCTAGATCGGAAAGAATTTGGCCGTATGGCCTAGGGAGCGGCGTTTCCCTTGATCCTTCTGGCTTTGGCGCCATCTGCTCATGGAGTGCCTTGATTTGCAGGTAGAACTTGTCTTTCTGGGTCCTGTCGAGATGCTTGCTCTTCTCGAACCGGAGAGTCAGGTCATCGAGACAGTCGTCGGCGGAGTAGGCGCTCCCCAGGTCGACATCCACCTCGCGCTCAACAGCTCGGAAGAGCGAGGCGATCTTGTGCTCGTTTAGGGCTTCTTGGTTGACGAGCATTCCCTCTAGGATGTCGAGCAGTGCTTCCTGGGCTTTTCGCCTGCGTTCTTGCCTGATCCTCCTTCCGGAGAACCAGACGCCAATAGGCCCCAAGACGAAGAAAAAGAAGCCCGGTATGAGCGAGGCGACAATGTTTCCGCTGTTTGCGTTCCAGAAGTCCGCAAGCCATTGAGAGATTTGCACCTGTAAGCCTCTACTTTGCGCGAGGACTCGTCCAGTGAACCCGCCAGGGCGCTGCCTAACAGTATCTTTTATACGGATTGTGCGTGGGCATCATACTATCAGTGCCTCAGGGCGCGTCAAGGGACAATGAAAGGGAACACGTGTCATGGTGGTTCCGGCCCTTGGCCTCCCCCTCACCCAGACCTCTCCCTTAGAGGGAGAGGGGTAGAGCGCACCGGCCTGAGATGTGATCATGCAGGCGATAGTAACTCACACGATTATCTTAACGCCTATGCCTCGTGGGCCTATGTCGCCGAAGGTGGAACAGCGGGCACTGCCCGAACTTGCGCAGCGGGGCGGTGGCTGGCACTGGCTTATTTCGCGTTCCCTGGGCGGTGATATACTAGGTGCCACAAACGTATGGCACGCAAATTCCGCATCGCGCTAGCACAGATAAACGCCACCGTCGGCGACCTGGCGGGCAACGCCGCCAAGGTCCTGGACTACATCGAGCAGGCGAAGGCCCAGGGGGCCGACCTGGTGGCTTTCCCTGAGCTGGCTATCACCGGCTATCCGCCCGAGGACCTGCTGCTCAAGCCCCAGTTCATCCGGGACAACGAGTATTACCTCCGCCATGTGGCCCGGGCGGTCCGCGGCATTGTGGCGGTGGTGGGCTTCGTGGACTCCGATGGTGACATCCGCAACGCCGCCGCTGTGCTCCACCAGGGGCAAGTGGCGGGCGTGTACCACAAGCACTACCTGCCCACCTATGGCGTGTTCGATGAGGACCGCTACTTCGCCCGGGGGCGGGAGCCCCCCGTGTTCGTGGTCGGCGGCGTGCCCATCGGCGTCAACATCTGCGAGGACATCTGGTATCCAGGGCCACCCACCAGTGTGCAGTGCCAGGCGGGGGCGGAGGTCATCATCAACATCAACTCCTCCCCCTACCACTCGGGCAAGCGCGGCTTCCGCGAGCGCATGCTGTCCACCCGCGCCGCCGACTACGAGGTCATCGTCACGTATACGAATATGGTCGGTGGCCAGGACGAGCTTGTCTTTGACGGCGGTAGCTTTATCTATGACCAGCGCGGCGAGTTGGTGGCCCGAGGGAAGCTGTTCGAGGAAGACCTGGTAGTGGCCGACCTGGATGTGGACAGCGTCTTCCGACACCGCCTCCATGACCCGCGCCGCCGCAAAGAGGCGGAGCCGCTGCCCCCCGGCATGGCAGGGCTTACCGAGGTGTCCGGCGCCGCCGTGGCCGATGGCCGCCCGCAATTGGCCATGCGCAAGGAGCCCCCGCTGCCACGCCCCGCCGAGATATACACGGCGCTGGTGGTGGGCACCAGGGACTACGTGACCAAGAACGGCTTCCGCAAGGTTGTGGTTGGGCTTTCCGGTGGCATAGACTCCAGCATTACCGCTTGTGTTGCGGTAGACGCCCTGGGCGCTCCGAACGTGGTGGGCGTGAGCATGCCTTCCCGCTACTCTTCCCTATCCAGCAGGGAAGATGCCCAGGTGCTGGCGCAGAACCTGGGCATCCGGTACATGACCATCCCCATCGAGCCGGCCTTCAAGTCGTCTCTGGAAATGCTGGGCGAGGCCTTTGCCGGCACTGAGCCTGACGTGGCCGAGGAGAACCTCCAGGCCCGCATTCGGGGCAATATCCTGATGGGGCTATCCAACAAGTTCGGCTGGCTGGTGCTCACCACCGGCAACAAGAGCGAGGTGGCCACCGGCTACTGTACGCTGTATGGGGACATGGCGGGCGGCTTTGCCGTCATCAAGGACGTGCCGAAAACCCTGGTCTACGAGCTTTCCCGCTACCGCAACTCCCGGGGCGACGGTGAGGTGATCCCCGAGAGCGTCATGGTGAAAGCGCCCACCGCCGAGCTTCGGCCTGGTCAGCTCGACAGCGATAGCCTGCCGCCGTACGAGGAGTTGGACCCCATCCTCCATGCCTATGTAGAGGAAGACCGCAGCTTCGATGAGATGCTGGCCCTGGGCTTCGACGAGGCGACGGTGAAGCGCGTGATGCGCCTGGTGGACGGCAGCGAGTACAAGCGCCGCCAGGCCGCGCCGGGCATCAAGATCACCCCCCGCGCCTTTGGCCGCGACCGGCGCCTACCCATCGTCAACCACTACCGGGGGTTCTAGACCTAACCCCAACCCCTTCCCGACACGGGGAATCCCGACAAGTCGGGACTCCCCGTGTCGGGGAGGGGTTGGGGGAGAGGTCTCGGCGGTGCTTGCAAAAGCGGCGCGGTTGTGATTAAGTTAGCGCGTATTTCGGCCAAGGGGCTCACGCCCTTAGCTAAATTGCTTGTGGAGGTGGTTCCAGGTGACCACGACGAAGGCAATGGACCCCCAGATCTCCCGATTCCCCATGATGACCCTCAGGGAAGCCTATGCCATGGTCCCTGACCTGAATGCCCGGGAGCAGGTCAGGGAGCTCTACGAAAACCACGCCTCTCCCTGGTGCAAGTTCGAGATGACCTACAATATGGTCGAGGAGATGAACGACGCGGTGGTGGTGGTGCACGCACCCCTCAACTGCCCGGCGTGCATGAAGGGGTTCAAGGCTACCTACTACACCGACTATGGGAACCCGCACCTGCACACGCCCACCACCAACATGACCAGCGACGCCGTGGTCTATGGCGGTGAGAAAGAGCTCCGCCAGACTATCCTGGCAGTGGACAAGGACTACAGGCCGGAGCTGATTGTGGTCATTACCGGCTGCGCCCCAGGGCTGACCCTGGATGATGTTGACGCAGTAGTCAGGCAGGCGCAGGAGGACGTAAAGGCCAAACTGTTCCATGTGCCCACCTCCGGCTTTGACTACACGGGCAACGGTTTCTTCGAAGACGTGCTCCCCAAGTTCGCTGACCTGATGGACTCACCCAGGAAGGTGGACCGGAACAAAGTAAACATCTTGGGCAACAACAAGCAGCCCTATTGCCGCGCCCGGGAGGACCTTCCAGGGGCGATCCGGCGCCAGGACTTTCCAGGAGACGCCGAGGAGATGGGGCGTCTCATCGAGGGCATGGGGCTACAGGTCAACGTGGTCTTCTCCTCTGACCCCTACCGGAAACTGCGCCATGCCGCCGAGGCGGCCACCAACACCATCACCTGTGCCTCCTACGGTATGCCCTTGGCCCGGGCCATGCAGGAGCGCTTTGGCACTGGCTACATTCCACTGGCCCAGCCCCTGGGCCCCATATCCACCGCCGAGTGGGTCCGACAGTTGGGCAAGGCTACCGGACACGAGGCTGAGGGTGAGGCCCTCATCAACCGCGAGTGGGCCAATATCAAGGAGGTGTGGCAGGAGTGCGAGCAGATGGTAAAGGGCAAGACCGCCATTGTGTGTGGCTTTGCCAACCGCCCCTTCTCCATCGGCCGCATGTGCCAGGAGCTGGGGATGGATGTGGTCCAGCTCGGCAACCCCTACAGCCTTATGGGACTCAAGGGCAAGGGCATTGACACCGAGCACTGGCTGGAGACCGGGTACAACCCGAAGTACATCGTACAAGAGACGCTGGTGGTCACGGGCACCCGGCTTGCCGAGCTTCTCGATTGGCTGGGCCTGTCTGATGACCAGGCGCTCTACTTCTACTGCGACTTCCCGCACTATGCCCGGGGTGGCAGCTTCGACCCGGCCAACGTGGCGCGTGTGGATACTACCGTGCAGTTGGGCCGACACCGTGGGTATCCCAGCCGCGGCGGTGGTCTGGGGTATGGTGGGGCCAAGGGACTGTCCATCATGATCATGGAAGCGGTCAAGGCCGCCCGGCGCAAGGAGGGCTGGACGTTCATGGGGCGGCTGTACGGGAAGTCCTTCGACCAGTTCTAGGCCAGGTGGAGATAGCACTAGTGTCGCGACAGTCTGGAGACGCCCCGTGCTGAGGCACGCGGTGGCAAGCCCCCGCCTTGAGCCGCGGGAGGTAGGAAGCTGTCCCAGCGGTTGGGTTTGCCTTGGTTCGCGCATTTGTGCTAGTATAGAGCTAACTTTGAGTATTACTTGGGCCGGAAACAGGGAAACGGGATGGAGACGGAACGGCTAAAGGCGCTTGACCTGGCCGTCTCCCAGATAGAGAGGCAGTTTGGCCGGGGGGCCATCATGCGCCTGGGCGAGGACTCCTCACGCATGGCGGTGGAGGTCATACCCACAGGCTCCCTGGCTTTGGACCTTGCCCTGGGCGTGGGGGGTATACCTCGGGGACGTGTTACCGAGATCTTCGGAGCCGAGTCATCCGGGAAGTCCACCCTGGCCCAGCACATCATCGCCGAGGCCCAGAAGACAGGTGGCGTGGCGGCCTACATAGATGCCGAGCACGCCCTGGACCCGAGCTACGCCGCCCGATGTGGAGTGAAGGTGGAGGAGCTTTGGATTGCTCAGCCGGATAGCGCTGAGCAGGCACTGGAGATCGCCGAGGCGCTGGTGCGCTCGGCGGCGGTGGATGTGATCGTGGTGGACAGCGTGGCGGCGTTAGTACCTAAGGCGGAAATCCAAGGGGAAATGGGAGACGCCCATGTGGGCTTACAAGCCCGCCTCATGTCCCAAGCGCTGCGCAAGCTCTGTGCGGCGATAAGCCGTTCTAGGTCGGCGCTGGTGTTTATCAACCAGCTACGGGAGAAGGTGGGCATCGTCTTTGGCAACCCGGAGGTTACCCCCGGGGGACGTGCCCTCAAGTTCTATAGCTCGGTCCGCCTTGACCTGCGGAGAGCGGACACCATCAAGGTGGGATCCGAGTCTGTGGGCATCCGGGTGCGGGCCAGAGTGGTCAAGAACAAGGTGGCCCCTCCATTTCGCACCGCTGAGTTTGACATCATGTTCAGCCAGGGCATTAGCAGGGAGGGTGACCTAGTAGACCTGGGTGTGGCGCTGGGGCAGGTCCGCAAGAACGGCGCCTTTTTCACCTATGGCGAGACCCGGCTGGGCCAAGGCCGGGAGAATGCCAAGGCCTTTCTGAAAGAACATCCGGAGCTGGCGTGCGGTTTGGAGGCCGCCCTCCGGTCCAATTCTGCCTCTGTACCCCTTTCTCCCTTTGTGGCTAGCTCCGAGGAGACGCCTCAGGAGTAGCCCCCCGGCCCTGAAGGTCAGGGCATGGGAACAATCATGGACATAAAGGCCCTTCGGGGCCGCAAGGTGACCTGCGTCCACCTGGACGACAGTCAGACCCTGCGGCTTAACTCTGCCTTGGTGGCCGAAGAAGGGCTGACCGTAGGCCAGCACCTTCCCCCGGAGCGGGTAGAGGCGCTCCTGGTCGCCGACCAGGTGCGTCGTGGGCTGGCCATAGCCTATCGTTTGTTGAGCGCACGGCCCAGGAGCTGCGCCGAGATCGAGGTCCGCCTGAGGCGGGCCTCCCTACCGCCGGCCACCGTTTCACAGGTGGTCTTGCGTCTTCAGGAACAGTCCCTACTAGACGATGACGCCTTCGCCCGTTTTTGGAGGGAAGCGCGTCAGCAGGGAAACCCTCGGGGCCGCCGTGCCTTGCTCTGGGAGCTACACCGCCTGGGTGTGTCCACCGAGGTTGCCCAAGGAGCCGTGGCGGACCTGGACGAGGATACCCTCGCCTTCCAGGCCGCGGAGCGGCTAGCCCGGCGCCTTACTGCCGCTGACCCGGAATGGTTCCGGCGGCGGCTGACCGAGGGCCTGCGGCGAAGGGGCTTCGGCGCCCAGGCCGCGCACTCCGCCGTCCGTAAGCTCTGCGCCCGATGAGTGCACCGTGTCATCGCGAATGCCGGCAGTGGTCCCAGATGGCCAGGCGCTCAAGAGTGCGAGTCTAAGCTTGACTATGTGTAAAGGTGAAGGTACTATAGCCCGAATGGTTGCGACCATGGTGGGATCAAAGAAAGCGAGTTAGTGCCGTGGCGATTGTAGCTACCATCATAGCCTCAGTGCTCGGCCTCGCTCTGGGAGCGGGGCTTACCTTGGCTTTTCAGGCATTTGTTCTGGGCAAACAGAGGGAGAGCCAACGGGCGGAAGCGGTCCGGGTGCTCGATGAAGCGCGGTCTCAACAGAAGGAGATACTGATTCAGGCCAAGGAGGAGGCCATTGGCCTGAAACAAGCCGGTGAGGGGGAGCTACGCCAGCGCCGCACCGACCTGCAGCGCGTGGAGCGAAGGGTGGCCCAGAAAGAAGAGAATCTAGACAGAAAGCTGGAAGGCCTGGAGCGGCGTAGCCGCGCGCTGGAACAGAAGGAGCGTGAGACTACCCAGGTCAGAGCACAGGTGGACGAACTGCGCAAGAAGGAGCTTCAGCAACTGGAGATGACCTCCGGCTTGTCTACTGCTGAGGCCAAAGCCCTCCTATTGAAGCGCATCGAGGACGAGGTCCGGGAAGACGCCGCCAGGGTGGCCAGACAAGTAGAAGCCCAGGTCAAGGAAGAGTCGGATGCCAAGGCCAGAGAGATCGTGGCCCAGGCCATCCAGCGGTGCGCTACTGATGTGGTCTCCGAGACCACGGTCTCCGTAGTGCCCCTGCCCAACGACGAGATGAAGGGGCGTGTGATTGGGCGGGAGGGGCGCAACATCAGGGCCTTTGAGCAGGCTACTGGCGTGGACCTCATCATTGACGATACACCGGAGACCGTTGCCGTGTCTACCTTCGACCCCGTAAGGCGCGAGGTCGCACGGCTGGCGCTGAGCAAGCTGATCCTCGATGGCCGTATTCACCCCGCCCGCATTGAAGAGATGGTGGAGAAGGCCCGGGCTGAGGTGGAGGCAACCATCAAGGCCGAAGGGGAGCGGGCAGCAATCGAGGCAGGGATACCGGGCATGCACCCCGAGCTGATCAAGCTGCTGGGCAGGCTCTACTTCCGCTTTAGCTATGGGCAGAATGTGCTGCGCCACAGTCTCGAGGTGGCCCATATCGCATCCATGATGGCCACGGAGCTGGGTGCCAACGTGGAGCTGGCACGGCGCGCGGGCCTGCTCCACGACATTGGCAAGGCGGTAGACCATGAGGTAGAGGGTACCCACTCCCTCATTGGCGCTGATCTAGCGCGGCGCTATGGCTGCCAGGCCGAGGTGGTGGAAGCCCTGGCTGCCCACCATGGCGAGGCGCCTTGCACCACGGTGGAGGGCTATCTGGTAGCGGCCTCCGATGCCGTCAGCGGTGGTCGTCCGGGTGCTCGACGGGAGTCCCTGGAGCTGTACGTGAAGCGCTTGGAATCCCTGGAGGCCATCGCCAACTCCTTCCCCGGCGTGGAGAAGTCGTATGCTATTCAGGCGGGCCGGGAGGTCCGCATCATCGTCAAGCCCGACCAGGTTGACGATCTGGGCGTGGTGCGGTTGGCCCGGGACATCGTAAAGAAGATAGAGGAGAACCTCCAGTATCCCGGCCAGGTCAAGGTAAACGTGATTCGGGAGACCAGGGCTGTGGACATCGCGAGATAGGAAACGCGGTGAAGGTGCTGGTTATAGGCGATGTGATAGGCCGGCCGGGGCGGCAGGCCGTACGGGCTCTGCTTCCCGACCTGAGGCAGCAGCATGGCGTAAGCTTGGTCGTCGCCAACGGGGAGAATGCGGCTGGAGGGTTAGGGCTGACCTTGGAAACCGCCCAGGAGCTGCTCTCCAGCGGCGTGGACGTGATTACCTCCGGCAACCACATTTGGGATGAGAAGGAGATCATCCCGCATCTGGATGGCGAGACGCCAATCTTGCGTCCCCTCAACTACCCGCCGGGTGTGCCAGGGCGGGGATATCTCATCAGGAGCGGTGTCTTGGTGGTGAGCTTGCTGGGTCGCACTTTCATGACCGCGGTGGACTGCCCTTTTCGCGCCATGGACCGTCTCCTGGCCGAGCTGGGGGACCGTCCGCCTGTGATCGTGGTGGACCTGCACGCTGAGGCCACCTCGGAGAAGGGCGCCATGGCCTGGCACTTGGACGGCAGGGTGAGCGCAGTTGTCGGCACCCACACCCATGTAGGGACCGTAGACGCTCGCATCCTTCCGCGGGGCACTGCTTGTATTACCGACGTGGGCATGGTAGGCCCAACGTACTCCGTGATCGGCGACGAACCAGAGGCTGTCGTCTCCCGTTTCTTGACGCAGATGCCACGTCGTTTGCCGGTGGCCAAGCAGTCTCGGCCGGTCGTTTTCAACTCTGTGCTGATAGAAGTGGATGTGGCCACTGGCCGTGCCCGGAGCCTAGCGCGCATTGACAGGGAATGGGAATGAAAGTAGACCTGCACCTACACACCACCGCCTCCGACGGTACCCTCACCCCCACCAAGTTGGTGGTCGAGGCAGCACAACGGGGTCTGGGAGTGATCGGCATAACAGACCATGATTCCACGGAAGGCATCGCGGAGGCGTTGGAGGCGGCCAAGCACTATCCGGGCCTGGTGGTAATCCCTGGCGTTGAGCTCAGCACTGACGTGCCCAAAGGCGAGGTCCATGTGCTGGGCTACTACGTGGACTACGTCAACAAGGAGTTCCAGTCCCGATTGGACATCATGCGCAACTCCAGGATAGACCGTGCCCGCCGCATGGTGGAGAAGCTGAAGCACCTGGGCATGCCCATACGTTGGGAGCGTGTGTTGGAGCTGGCGAATCGCGGCGCGGTGGGACGTCCCCACATCGCTGAGGCCCTTCTTGAGGCGGGACACGTTAGCTCCTTTCAGGAAGCCTTCGTGAAGTATATTGGCCGCGACGGCCCGGCCTATGCTGAGCGCGAGAAGCTCACCCCTGCGGAGGCGGTGGCTTTGCTGGCGAAGTTTGGTGGCCTCCCTGTGCTTGCTCACCCTGGCGAGATGGACGGCCTATACAGCTACTTGTCGGAGCTGACCCCGGCCGGTCTGGTGGGAATCGAGGTCTACTACAACGGGTACGGCCCGGACATCACGAGCCGGCTCCTCAAGGCGGCCCACCGCTATGGGCTTGTGGCCACCGGCGGGAGCGACTACCATGGGCATGGGGGAAAGGGGGAGGCGGAGTTGGGGAGCCTGAGCATTCCCGGGGAGGCGGCGCAGAGCTTGATTGCCCTAGCGCAACAGCGCCGTGGCGCCCATGTCCGCTAGGGCCTACCGCACCGAGCGGGTCCACTTCGGCTGCGAGGGCGCCGTGCTCGTGTGGCCTGGACACGCTTCGCCGAGGTGTGGAGCAAGCACAAACTTCGGGTGGCCATAGCCCAGATGTCGCCTCGCCTGTTGCTCCTGGTCCACTGCGAAGGAGACCGGATTACGCCTTACATGGCCTCGGTAGACTTGTGTCGCCTCGCTCCTGAGCCCAAAGAGCTTATGCTGGCGCCCAAGGGGTTTCATTCCTTGCCGTTGCTCCCCGGGCCGCTGCGCCGTTGCTGGGTAGGTTGGTTGGTGGCGGCCCTTGACCAGGCCCTGGGGATGGACTTGCAGGCACCGGGACGGTCCCGGCGCAAGTAGTGCGAGGCTAACATGCCTGTTGAAGGTTGGGTCCTGGTACTGGGAGCGTATCTGCTGGGGGCCGTGCCCTTCGGATACTTGGTGACTCGGGTGGCTCGGGGCATAGACATCCGCCGCTACGGGTCAGGCAACGTGGGTGGCTCCAATGTCTGGGCAACCGTGGGCCGTGGGCATGCTCTGGTAACCATCGCGTTGGACATCTCCAAGGGCGCTGTGCCCGTGCTGGCAGCGCGTTCCCTCGATCTCAGTTTGTTTGCGCAGGCCTTGGCAGGCTGGTCGGCGGTCATCGGCCATAACTGGTCTGCATACCTCAAGCTCACTGGAGGCCGTGGTGCGGGGACCGCACTGGGGGTCCTGCTGGCGCTGGCTCCGGGCCTGGCTGCGGTGTTCATAGGGGTGTCCGTGGCGCTGCTGCTCCTGCTGCGCAATTCCCCCCTTACCGTGGGGGTCAGCGCGGTATTTCTCCCACTGTGGAGCCTACTCTTGAGCGAGCCGCAGGCAATCACGCTGGCCTGTCTAGGGTTGGTGGCCCTGGTGATGCTCAAGCGACTCCTGGGAAGCGGACGCGCCGTTTCCCCCATGCCGCTGGGCAGCCGCCGTTTCTTGTACCGTCTGCTCTTTGACCGGGACGTGCCCAGCCGCGAGGGCTGGGTGTACCGTCGCCCGCCCCAACAGGGGACGCGCGGAAGTCACGAGGGTCAGGGATAGCTGTGCGCTGCGCTGCTCACCCCGAGGTAGAAACCGGCCTGACCTGTTCCAAGTGCGGTACAGCTATCTGTCCCCGGTGTCTGGTGCACACTCCCGTGGGGGCGCGGTGTCGGGCCTGCGCCCGGGTGGGTCGGCTGCCTACGTTCCAGGCGGGACTGAAGCACTACCTGCTAGCCGCGCTTGTAGGTGTGGGAGCGGCAGTGGGCATAGGGTTTGCCTGGCTGTTCCTGGGTGGCCTGGTGCCTTTCCCGTATGTGCCGCTGATACTGGCAGTCGGCGCGGGCTACCTGATTGGGCAGGTGGTGAGCCTGGCGGTAAACCGGAAGCGGGGTGTGCCCTTCCAGGTCATTGCCGGAGTGGGCACCTTCCTTAGCTATGGACTGGTGACCTGGCTGGCTCCGTGGCTTACCTTCGGGCAGAGCCTGTACGGCCTGGTAGTGCTGGCGATAGCCATATACCTGGCCATCCTGCCCTTCCGCTAGACCCATCCTTCTGGGGTATGCCGGAGGCCTCTCTCTAGAGCTAACCAGGACGGGGGGACCGATAGGCGCTGCGTTCGTCCACAGTAGGCCATGTCAACACCCCCTGGGCTGCTTTTCCATGTCCGCTAACTTAAGTTCAAGCTGGGAAGAGCCTGTTGGGTCAATGTTGTATACTAGGCATTGCACGCTCAGACGGAGCGGCACCGGCCCTTTTTCTCACTTTGCACGATTGACCGATGTCAGACGACCAAAGCTTGCGTGGCGAAGATGTAGCTCCAGGTAGCTCTGCGGTGGGGCTGGCGCGGCGCGACGTCTTGCGGTTGGCGGGGGTAGCTGGCATCGCCGCTGTCGTCGCCGGGGTGACCCAGGCCTGCGGAAAGCCAGCGGTGGCCACGCCCACCGTGACCACAGTTCCCCCTCCTGCATCCACTGCTAGCCCTGCCCCTACACCCACTGTTGAGCCTACGAAGGTGCCCCCCTCGCCAGCCACGCTTGCCCCCAGACCTTCGGTGGGCAATGAACGTGTGCGCATTGCCCACCTGCTTCGCCGCGCCGGCTTCGGCGCTAGCCAGCAGGAGCTGACACGCTACGAGAAAATGGGACTAGCGGCCACGGTAGACTACCTGGTGGACTATGAGAATGTGGACGACGGCGCCCTGGAGTCCCGCCTGGGGTCGCTCAACCTCGACCTGACGAAACTGCCCGACTTGCAGCGCTGGTGGCTGCTGCGCATGGTCTACACTCGCCGTCCTCTCCAGGAGAAGATGGTGCTTTTCTGGCACGGCGTGTTGACCAGCGGCAATAGCCGAGTGGCCCGGCCAGAGCGCATGTGGAAGCAGAACGAGCTCTTCCGGCAGCAGGCGCTGGGCCGTTTCGACGTCTTGCTCAAGGCTGTGGCCCGGGACCCGGCCATGCTGGTGTGGCTGGACAGCCAGAGCAACCGGAAGTCGGCGCCCAACGAGAACTTCGCGCGGGAGCTAATGGAGCTCTTCAGCATGGGGCCAGGGAACTACACGGAGGAGGATGTCAGGGAGTCGGCCCGGGCCTTTACCGGCTATTTTCTCAATAATCAAGGGTTCTTCTTCAACACGGGTCAGCACGATTATGGGGTCAAGACGTTTCTCGGGGAGAGCGGCCCGTTCACGGGCGATAATATTATTGACATAATACTGAAGCAGGCCGCCACGCCCCACTTCGTGTGTCGCAAGCTGTTCAGCTTCTTCGCCTACGAGACCCCTGAGCCGGAGGTCCTTGCCAGGCTTCGAGAAGCGTTGGTGAACAGTGGCTACAGTGTCAAGGCGGCCATGAAGGAGCTACTGACCTCGGAGGCATTCTACTCCGAGAAGTCATACCGGTCGCAGACCAAGAGCCCGGTGGAGCTCTTGGTGGGCACCATGCGCACCCTTGGTGTGGAGACGGACGCCATCGGCCTCCCACAGCTACTGTCGCGCATGGGCCAGAGCTTGTTCGACCCCCCGAACGTGGCCGGCTGGCCTGGCGGCGCCGCCTGGATCAATAGCTCCACACTGCTGGAGCGCGTGAACTTCGCTAACCGTATTGCCGCTGACCGGCGAATCTTCAAGCCCCTTGAAGCGTTGGGAGGGAGTGGAGTGCGGGCACCGCGGGAAATCACAGACTACTATGTGCGGCTGCTCTTAGATGGGGTGGTGCCCGCAGAGGAGAATGCCATCATCTACGACTATGCAGACAGTGTGGTCCGCACCTCTGATACCGATGCGGCTCTAAGGTCGGTGGCCTATCTCTTGCTGGCTTCGCCGGCCTACCAGCTCGCTTGAGGGCATAGCCATGCCGCTGGATAGACGGGAGTTCCTGAAACAGGGCATCACATACCTCGGGGTGGGCGCCCTCATGCCCGCAATCTTCCAAAGGGCGTTGTCGGCCCTCGGCGAGCACTCCTTGCGAGGGGCGCCTGCGGATGACGGGCGCGTGCTGGTGGTGGTGCAGATGGCTGGCGGCAACGATGGCCTGAATACGGTGATACCCGTGACGGACGGCCGGTACTACGACGCCCGCCCGGAGATTGGCATCCGCCAGGCGCAGGCCCTGTCCCTGGACGCAAACACTGGCCTGCATCCCGCCATGGCGAAGCTCAAGGATCTGTGGGACCGGGGCCTGCTGGCCATCATCGAGGGTGTGGGTTACCCCGTTCCCAACTATTCCCACTTCGTGTCCATGGACATATGGCAGAGGAGTGACCCCACATTGAAGCAGATGCGGGGCTGGCTGGGCCGCTACTTTGAGAAGAGTGCGGGAGCGCCGGAGGCCCCTTTCTTGGGGCTGGCAATTGGCAATTCGTTGCCCACGTCGTTTCAGGCTCTAGCCAGCACGGTCGTCGCCCTGGACAATGTTGCCGCCTACCAGTTCCAGGGTGACGCGCGTGCCCCCTCGCTGACTGCCCCTCGCCTCAGAGCCCTCGCCTCCCTCTATGACGCCGGCAACCGTGCGAGCGGGTATGGCCCCCTGTTGGCGCAGACGATGCGGACGGCCAGCGCCAGTGTTGAGACCGTCCAGAAGGCGCACCAGATCTACAAGTTCGCTGTGGAATACCCGAAGTCTGGGCTGGCCTCGGCCCTGGCCACGGTGGCGGAGGCCATCGCTACCGGTGTGGGAGTAAAAGTGTGCCATGTGACGATTGGCGGCTTCGATACCCACGCCAACCAGTTGAATGACCAGAGCCGCCAGCTCACCGCATTGTCCGAGGCGCTGCACGCCTTCTACTCCGATCTGAAGGCGCACAATGTTGACTCGAGAGTGGCCATCATGACCTGGTCGGAGTTCGGTCGCCGGGTCAAGGGCAACGCCAGCGGTGGTACTGACCACGGGAGCGCTGCCCCGCTGTTCCTGCTGGGGACGCCAGTCAAGGGGGGCTTCTACGGGCAGCGTCCGGGCTTGGTTGACTTGGACAACGGCAACTTGCGCTTTGCCACTGACTTCCGCTCTGTCTACGCCACCGTCTTGGGCGGCTGGCTGGGGGCGCCCGCCCAGGATGTGCTGGGGGGTGCATACGCTTCCCTGGCAGTCTGGCGCTAGGCGTGCCTTGACGGGCGTCTCTCGCTGGCGTATCTTCGCAGCATCAGTGGAGAGAAGGAATGCCCTGACGGGAGTTCTCCGTAATCTGAAAGGGGGATGCCATGTCCACCTACCCAGCACCTCGCTATCCCAGGCTGCGCAAGCCCACCACCGACGACGTTCGGCGCAAGCTAGAGAAGCTCCTCAGCCCGCGTCCAGGCTCCAACCTGCGGTTGTGGCCCGACTACGGCATCGTCCCCGGGGACAAGATACTGCTGGTGTCCCTGACCGAGCATCACCCCCTGGTCATTGACACCTTCCGGCAGTTGCTCCAGGACAAGGGCGCCCGGGTTGACCTGGTGACCATTGACTCTACGCCGGTGGCTCCACCCCACGACCTGGCTAGCCATGAGGCCATCAGCATGGGCAAGGAGGAGGATGACTTCTCCTACTACTACAGCGTTATGTGCGACCTCATTCGGCCGGCGACCGCCCGGGGCATGATCGAGCGCGAGCACTACACGAAGATGATCAGTGGCGCGGCGGGTCCTGTTCCCCCTGTGCCCATCCCCTGGCGCCGGTTCGGCTTCTTCAACCTGGAGGACTACACCGAGGGTGGCGTGGTGGACTTCCCACCGCAGCTATTCGAGGCCATCGCCGCCAGGACATGGGAGCAGATCCTTTCCTGCGAGCGTCTGCACCTCACTGACCCCGAGGGCACCGACGTGGGCTGGACCAACTACCAGGACGAGCGCGTGTTCTACCCGGGGCACCTGTTTGCCCGGCCCATGAACATCGGCCACGGCTTCAAAGGCCGGGACGACTGCGAGGGCGTCATCGCCGGCACCACCAACCACATGGGCGCCTTCCCGTACACCCGGGCCTATTTGGAGCGGGGGCAAGTGGTCAGGGTTGAGGGTGGCGGCGTGTACGGGGACGCCTGGCGAGAGAAGCTGGACATGTACCGGGAGACGCGGCTGCCGCCCCTGAAGTTCCTCTACGGTCGCCAGGCCGAGTACGAGATCCCTGACACCGGGCTCTTCTGGTTCTTCGAGTGCGCCATCGGTGGGGAGCCTAAGGTCTTCCGTTTGGAGCAGGAGGGGCTGTTCAAGTGCTATGCCAACTGCCTCCACGAGCGGCGGCGGACCGGCTTCATTCACAACGGCCTGGGGCCGCCCATGGGCCAGACCAAGCCGGGCCTGCCCTGGGTCCATGTACATATTCACTGCCTGTTCGCCACGCTGGAGGGTGTTACCAAGAGGGGCGAGCCGGTGCTTATCATAGACAAGGGGCACCTTACCGCGCTGGATGACCCGAAGATTGTAGAGATGGCCTCGCGCTACGGCGACTCCAAGGAGCTGCTCCAGGAGGCATGGTGGCCGGCCATTCCGGGCATCAACGCCCCGGGCGACTACATGAGAGACTTCGCCCGCGACCCGGTGTCCTGGACTACGAAGGAGACCAAAGAGCACCCGTACTGGGTGGGGTAGGCGGGGGGCGTCTGGGTAGCCACGTCTAGCTCGTGTCGCTTCACACATAGCCAACGAACCAAGTTGGTCGTTGGCGGAGCCTGTGCTACCATATAGCTGAGCTTTAGTCCGGGGGTAGCCTGTGGAAACGAAGCAACAGATCTTGAAGGCAATCGAAGAGTTGCCCGACGATGCCAGCGTTGAGGACGCCATAGACCGGCTGTATCTCCTCTACAAGATTGACAGAGGCGTTCGCCAAGCGGACCGTGGTGAACTGATCAGTCAGGAGGAGGCCCGCCAGCAGATGGCGAGATGGCTCAAGTAAGGTGGACGCCGCAGGCCCTCTACGACCTTGAGGCGATTTGCCTCTTTATCGCTCGGGACTCACCGCAGATCGCGGCTGTGTTTGCGGATCGCGCGTTCCGCGCCACAGATCGCTTGGCGACACACCCGCGCCTTGGCAGGGTTGTACCAGAGTTGAATATCGAAACCGTTCGAGAGATCATTCTCGGCAATTACCGCATCATCTATCGGGTTAAAGAAGACGAGATGCAGGTGTTGACTATCCACCATGGGGCTCGCCTACTTGATGTTGGGAACGTGGAGGGTGGGGCGTAACAAGGCCCTATGTGTGACTGCCTCTGCGCACCTCGCCCCGGGCGACTACATGAAAGACTTCGCCCGTGACCCGGTCACCTGGACCATGAAGGAGACGAGGGAGCACCCGTACTGGGTGGGGTAGGGGCAGAGCAAAGGGATTTCGCTCGCTGGCTCTCCGAGCCTACGCTAGCTCCTGCTCCAACTGGGCCACGACGCCGGCCTCGGCCTGCTGTAGCCTCTGGCGCAGGAGGAGTGTGCGCAGGGTGGCCTTGAGGAAGGCCTGTAGGTTGGGGAACCCCTGTCTCTGCGCTTCGGCTTCAAGCTGGCCGACCAGTGAATCGGGGATGGTGATCTGTACGGTAGCCATGTTCCCTCCCATGTGTAGCGCCGTAGGGGCGGGTTTGAAACCCGCCCGTGAAGTTGCCCTCTATGCACTGGTTACGGTTTCCCAGGCTGAGCCACTGTAGACCTGGAGCTTGTGGCTGGTCGCGTTCCACCGCAGGTCGCCTTCGGCGGGTGTGGCGTGGGTGGCCGCGGGAAGGTTCAAGGCGGCGTTGAGCACCTCAATGCGGGCCACGTCGGCATAGCTGTGCACCTTCAGGCGGTCCAGCCAGGCGCTGTTGGCCCCGTTGCGGGACTGGGCCGTAACGGGCGCATCGGCGGCTTCCGGCTGGGGCCGAAGGTACAAGCCCGCCCCGGCCTGGCCGTACATGGTGGCACAATAGTCAATGTAGCCACCCTGCATGTTTACCGGGTTGCCCCCCAGGGTTACTGCGCAGTTCGGCGCCGGCTGTAGCCTGAGGTTGAGCCCGGCCAGAGTCTCGATGAAGACGGCGCTGCCGCTCTGGTAGATGGTCCCCACCACCACTCCGTCGCTCTCCCGCACCATTTCCACGAATGGCTGATTCTGAGGCGCCCGGCTGCGCAGGCCCGGGGCGCTGCCCTGCTGGCGCACGGCCAAGCCGGGGCTGGCATCGTTGGCGGTTATGTCCCGGAGCAGGCCCTCGCTCAAGGTGACGAAGATGCTGAGTGTGGACCCGGCGCCGGAGGCAGACTGCTCTGCCTTGCCCAGAGCAAATCCAGAGCCGGATACCACCCTGCCCGCAGTGGCGGCGGCAGTGACCAGGTCACCAGGGCTGACGGCGCCATCGGCGACCACATCTTTGGGGCCATAGACCACCACGTCCACAGGCTCGCCGGAAAGGGCGCTGTTGTCGGCGATGCCAATCTGCTTGCTACGCACCGAGGATGTGGCCTTGCTCACTGTCTGGCTGCCGGAGATGTAGACTGCGTCCCCGTCGCTCAGTCCCTCTCCTGCCGTGTACCTTCTGACCAGCTTCATGCGTCTCTCCTAGCTCAGGACCACTTTCTCGGCGCCTTCCACCTGCATCAGTGGGGCGGCGGTGAGGTAGCTCATGTAGATGTCCCACAGGTCGGCGTCGGTGACTACGCCCTTGGCCAGGAACACGTCGTCCACCAGGGCGTTCTTGAGCTGTCCGCTGGTGGTCTTTCCGGTGAGCATCTGGGCGCCGATGCCCAAGGCGAGAGCGGTATTGAACAGGCCGTAGTTGCTCGGGGTGCGGGTGTCCACGACGACTCCGTTCACCCCCAGCTTCACCGCAACCCCTTTCTGGTACGAGAGGGTCAACAGATTGAATCCGGGGTGCAGCGTCCTCGTGCTGGCAGGGGTGTACAGGTCGCCATTAGTGTTCTTGAACGTGCCCTCGACCTTCTGGGCCGAGGTGACGTACAGGCGGGCCTTGGCTTCAGTGGCGTCGGCGATGGCCAGGGCTGTGCCGTTCCAGGGTACCGTATCTACGCGGTCCACCCACAGTTCCACAGTGAAGGTGTCATACGAAGGCCAGGTTGCGGCGTCAAGACCGAAGAGATTGCCCCGCCAGTAGAAGGTGGAGGCAGTCCAGGCAGAGCCGGTCCATTCCTTGATCACGTCGTCGGCTGCGCCCGAGTTCGAGTAGGAGACCTCTCCATCGCTGCTGCTGTAGTAGAGCCAACGAGAGGTGTCCTGAAGATTGAGGACATAGGGTAAAGTCCACTCAATGTACTGAGCGCCGTATGCCTTTGTGAGCTGCTGGCTCATTATGGCTTGCGAAGGAACACTGGCCGGGCTCAGGTTGCTAGGCGCGACGTAGAGGTTGATGTCGGAGCTTGTTGAATACTGGTTGAAGTATAGGCGGAGAGCTCGCCAGATGCCGGGTGTCAGTTGCAGCGCTCTCCATCCCATAAGGCTGGTGGAGGATTGAGACCCCCCGATGCTCCTGTCTGGAGTAACGTCACTAATGTATCCAGCGGACTGGAGGTCAATGCTGTAGTCCAGCATTCCGGGCTGCTGAAGGCCGACACCAGAGGCACACAATGGCTTCTGACGCATTAGGTCCCGGATGAACACGCTGTCATCGGCCATGGGCCAGAAGTAGAGCAGGTTGCTGCCGAACTTCTGCATCACCAGCTTCCTGGCGTAGGCCATTGCGTGTATCTTGTTGTACTCTACTGTTTCTGTCACATGTGCCTCCTTTCACTGAAAGCCGAAGTCCTGCCAGACGGCCCTTTTTGTGTCTGCCTCTCTGCTGGGAAGGACGCTTAGGCTACAGAGATAACCCCAGGCGGGCCATCAGGGCAAGCATTCCGATGTCTGTGGCCTTCGCAGCTTCCCAGCTATGAATCCTACGGTACTCTGCCCATTTGTCCGCAGTCTCGAACATCGTCCGGTCAGCAACTTGCCATGCGAGTTCCGTGTCTGACTTGGCGAGGTCCAGGACCAGTTCGCGTGGCGAAGACGGCGGAACGCCGGAGCCAACATAGTTGACCATCGGGCCGAACTGGTCAACCCAGCCACCTGTGCCCCAATTGCCAATGATTGTTGCCATCGCATCCAGCCGCTGTCCGAACTCGTCAGGCACAGGCTGGAGCACCGACTTGTAGCGGAGAAGGGGAGTGTCTGTGGGGGGCTTGGTGGGAGTGAGATTCCACCCACCAGGCGGATAACCTGCTTGCCGGCCGGGCCAGTTGGCCTGGTTGAAGAGGTCCAGGGCGTCGAGGGTGGCCGCATTCATGACAAAGGCCAGCCCGATGCCGAGGTGGTGTTGGCTTTCCTGGAATCCGTACCTGTGAGTCAACGTATACCAGACCGGAAAAGGGATGCGACGAAAGAATGCATGGTGGAGGGACTCATGGGCCATTGTCCAAGCAAGATCCTCGAGCTTGGTCTCGTCCACGAAGTCCATGTCCACAAGTGTAATCCCATGGACGAGCCAGGGAATGGTCATGCTCATAGCAGGAGCTAACCGTAAGAAAGGGACTGGCAGTATGCTCCTTGTGTTAGCCAATACGTGGCTCCATCCCCAGCTCTCAGCCTTTCGCAGGGCACTTGTCACTTTGTTGTAAACGTCAACGTACTCCGGCAGTTGCACTACTACTTGAACGTCGGTCTGAAAATAGCCGGCAGTGCTTCCCTCAGGTGGTGCGGGAGGGATCACAAGGGATTCCGGGGGAGCAAGACAGATGCCGGTCTCCTCTTCGCGCAAGAACTGGACCTGGGTACGGTCCACCACGACAGTGACAGAAAAGGCGTCGGCCCCACTGGCGCCCACGATTTGGAGCATTCCGCCTTTGGATGTCTCCGCCAGCACGTGGGTGGAGAAGGTAGGCAAATTGCCGCGCACAGTGCGTACTCCCACTTGTCACCCCATTATCCGTAACATTCGGCCGGCAAGTCTCCCACAGAGCTTATCACCAGCACCACATTGACACCGAAAAGTATGAAGTCCATGGCTATCACAAGAGTCCAGGCTAGGCCCTTCCTTTCCCCGGTTTTCGGCCATCCCACCCTTAGGCCTATTGCTACCGCAGACAGGAGTAGATTGGGAGCCATGAAAAGGAACTGAGCGTACGCACCCAGCCAGTGTCTGGCGAGTCTAGGTATGTGCCATACGCGCACGACACAATCCCACCATGTGGGATCATCTGCCCATCCATTATGAACTGCGGTCCCTGCGATGAGCGCTAGCCCCAGCGCGACAGCAATCCCCAACACAAACAGCGCTGTTTCTACATTTGCCCACATTCTTTGTACCTTCATTTCCTAGTCCACCTCATTGGTAGGCCCATTATACTGGGGGGGGGGGGCTCTTCTGTCAAGAACGCCTGAAATCAGCGTTGTGGCTCGTGTAGCGCCATGAACACGCCATGGGCCAGAAGTTGAGTCCCGATTACATCGGGACCTAACTTCTGCATCACCAGCTTTCGTGCACGGGCGATGGCATGGATCTGTTGTACTCTTCTGTTGTTGCCACGGGTGCTCCTCCTCTGTATAAACAAACAACCTAGCGAGTGAACCCTCTGTGAAGAGATTGCCCTTGCTGCTCTAGCCGATTTCCACCTCCTTCGTGCTATGGCACGGGGGAGCACCCCGGGGTTGCCCCCAAACGACAGTTGAGATGCACCCTGTTTCCGCTGCGCCTCTGATGCCTTTTGGGCTGACGGCGGTTCCCGGCGCGTCGGGATCCCCGTAGACCGTGGATTCTTGTCATGACTCAGATACGGTTTAGGTACGACGGCGTCGTCACCCGGTAGGTGGTGAGTTGCCCATATCTGAATCGTATCTGTGCTGCTACAAGAATCCACGGATTTAGGGGATCCATGGCCCGGTTGACACTTATTTTCTTGCGCCAAAGTGCCAGGCTCCTCCCAACGGGCAGCAAAGCGCAGCTATTGTTTCATCAAAGAGTCGAGCATTCTCAGCAACTCGCCGCTTTCGTCCTGCTCAAAAGCAGCTACTGCGCAGAATCTGAGACCGTTGGTCTCCCAATAGGAGCTTGCAACGACCCACCCTTCTTGCCTGGGCAGCTTTGTCGCCGGCATGGTCGTTCCTTGAATGAATACGCGGTCGTCGGGACCTTCGCACCAGGGTTGGAGCGGCGACCTCGTTTGCCGGACGTACAAGAATTGCATAGGCGGGCGGGTTAGTTCGGGCGAGTAGACCACGTTGACCAAGTGGGGCTTCTCCGAAGGGTAGGATGGCTCGACCCACAAGTACCTTATTTGGAAGCCGACCGGCACATACGCCGGGAGCCGTATAGGGAAGTCCACGAGAGACTGCGCCTGGTCCAGCGAGAATTCGGGGGCTATGGGAGGGGTAACAGTGGGAGTAGCGGATGGCGGCACGTACATGCACGTGTCCACTTGTGCAAACAGAATGACCCCTGAAAGCAATGTCAACGTTCGCTGCCACATACTTCCCCCTTCAGACTCCCTGTTCGCGTTGTGTAGCTCGAGACACGTCTGCTGCCGCCCAAAGTTCAGTTGTTGGCCTGTCGCTCTGCCTTTTGGCACGATTGGCGGTAAACCGCATTCGCGGATTCCCGCATTCGCCCCTAGGTCAAGTCCGCCGTGCTCATGTTCTCATCGCCGTCGAAGACCATCTTGCTACGCAAAGTGGGACAAACGAAGTTGGCCATTCTAAAGGCGAGCTTAAACTTGAAACCCCAATGAACATAGGTGAAAAACGCCGGCGACCAAATGAGCTGGAAGTCCAGCCAGTTGGAAGTCGACATCCCTCCACTCACGCCTACAACTGCACAACCTTGCGGCTGACCTTTCCTGAACGCGTGGGACCAGGTTCCAGCACCGGTTTCTTTCATGCCCTCCGAATGGCTGATGAAGACAAACTTCATCGGTTGTGTCCTTCTGTCCATAGCCGGGCCTATGTGGTCTGCCACTGTCAGGATCAACATCTCTCCCCCCACTGTCCTCACCACTGCCTCTTTCGGACCGCCGTGGGCCACCGCCAAGTACACGATGACTTCCTCTTTTTCAACTTCATCAGTGATCGCCTGTATGTCGGCTGGATGGTATTTCCTGATGCCTTCGGTGGGCAGCAGGTTCTGGTACAGCCTCATATCCCAGTACCGGACCCAGTCTTGCCCTTGCCCCACCTCTCCAACCCATAGGAAGCTTTTCTTGGTCATAGCATCCTCCCGTGATGGGTCACCGCTTGCCCTAATTCATGGCTGTATTATGCTGGGGGGGGGGGGGGGGTTT
>ORJL010682797.1_pt1 | contig 44670 bp, 35 predicted proteins | sample 1779941 | NCBI WGS metagenome assembly ORJL01 (sample SAMEA104232317, study PRJEB22302) | groundwater metagenome | biome: forest; feature: aquifer; material: groundwater | place: USA | collected 2011-08-07 | depth 5.8 m | reverse complement strand
GGTCCGCGGACCGGGGGGCCCGCCCCGGCCCCCGCCTGGTCCGCGCCGACATCTGCGACGAGGCCGCCGTGCGCAGCGCGCTCGCCGGCCAGGACGCGGTCATCCACCTCGCGTGCATTTCCAACGACCCCGGCTTCGAGCTCGACCCGGCGCTCGGCAAGGCGATCAACTTCGACGCTTTCCCGCCGCTCGTCCGCGCCGCGCGCGACGGCGGCGCGCGCCGCTTCGTCTATGCCTCCAGCTCCAGCGTCTACGGCGTCCGCGAGGAACCCGAAGTCACCGAAGACACCCCGTGCACCCCGCTCACCGACTACTCGAAGTTCAAGCTCGAGTGCGAGCACCACCTCCACCGGAACCCGCCCGCGGGGATGGACTGGGTGATCCTGCGGCCGGCCACCGGATGCGGCTTCGCCCCTCGGTTGCGGCTCGATCTCACGGTCAACATCCTGACGATCCACGCGCTGGTGAACCGCAAGATCCTGGTCTTCGGCGGCAGCCAGAAACGGCCGAATCTCCACGTGGACGATATGGCCGACGTCTACCTGCGCCTGCTCGACGCCCCGCGCAGCCAGGTCCACGGGCGGACGTTCAACGCGGGCTACCAGAACCACCCGGTCGCCGAGATCGCGGAGATCGTCCGCCGCACGGTCGGCGACCCGGCGATCACGATCGAGACCCGGCCGACCAACGATCTGCGCTCGTATCACATCAACTCGGACCGCATCGGACGCGAGCTGGGTTATGTCCCCCGCCGCGGCATCGACGACGCCGTCCGCGGACTGTGCGACGCCTTCGCCGCGGGACGCATCCCCGAGCCGATGACGCGCGAGTCGTACCACAACGTCCGCGTGCTCAAGCGCTGGTACGAGGAACGGGGAAAAGCCAAAGCCTGATGCTGCACCGGCGGCTGGCCCCGACGTCGGGGTGGTGGCCACGAGCGGCACTTGACGGGCGGTTCATTTCTCCTAGAATGAACCGTGGAGGTGTCGGGTGCGGTTCCGATAGATCGAGTGGAATCTCGAGCACATCGCGCGCCACGGAGTGCAAGCAGAGGAAGCGGAGACGGTCGTTCGCCGTGCGCGGAGTCCATACCCATTGCACCGCGAGGACGACAAGTGGTTGGTATGGGCGAGGACCGGACCGAATCACGGTGATCGACTCCTGCAGGTCGTGTTCCTGTTGGATGACGACGATGCGATCTTCGTCATCCATGCGCGACCGCTGACCGAGAGGGAGAAGCGTAGATTCCGGAGGAGATCTGCCCGATGAAGCGACAGGCGACGCGCAAGGAGCCTCGCACGGTTCGTCCGCGAGACCTCGAACGAGCCACCGCTGAACTGGATCGAGAATTCGTCTGCGATTCCTTTCACCCGCCTGCGAGCGAAGCCTCGAATCGCTGGCGCCGCGCGCGGCGAGTAACGGGCCGAGGCCTCGATTCCAAGGTCATTTCGGTCAGCCTCGAGCTCGGTCTGCTGGAGTCGAGCGATCGTCTGGCGAAGAGACTCGGCGTCAGCCGCGCTGGGCTCATTGCGCGGGGGCTGCGGGCGGTCTTGGCTGCCGTGCGATCGTCTCATCGTCCGGCGAGAACCCGCACCAGGATTCGGGTGTAGAATCTCGCCGGGGCACGGACGAGGCCGTTCGCGGGCATGACCCACTCCCACCTGCTCCAGCGGGCGCTGTCGGTGATCGGGTCGAACGCGTCGGATCGGCCGGAGAACCCCAAGGACGCGAAAACATGCCCCAACTGCTCTACCTCGACGGTCCGAAGAAGAACGACGATCTCGTCGAGGTCATGCTGAACAATTACGAGCCCGGCGATTCGAGCAAGCCCTACACCGTGCACACCCCCGTGGTGTACTCGAGGTAATGAACATGAAGTCCCCGGCCCTCCTCGCCGTGTCCCTGCTCTTCCTGGGGATTCCGTCTCTTCATGCCCAGACCATCGAGCTCCTGACCCGCGAAACCATGTGGCGCAGACCCGAAAAGTCGACTTCCTGGGTGAGCGATGACGTGCGAGGCGTCGACCCGAACGCGGTCGGAAGCGGAAATCAACAGGCCGAGGCCGGAGAGAGCTTCGATCTCCACCCGCGCTTCCGCAACGCCGGCTCCGCGGACATCGGCCGTCTGGTCGGCACGGCCCGGATCGTGGGCGAGGCCGCCCAGTGGGCCCGATTGATCCGCCCCGTCGCCGACTATGGCGCCGTGAAAGCGGGAGAAAAGGTCGGGAAAGCGTCGTTCAGGATCGAAGCCCCCGCGAGCGCCCCCGCGCCTTGCACCCTCGCGCTCGAAGTTTCCCTGGTCGCGGACGACCGGCCGGTGGGTCCCGCTCCGTTCGTGATCGAGGTCCTGATCGACCGGGTACTCGAGCTGCCCATGGAATTCGTCGCGCCGCAGGCCCTCGATGCCGGGAAGGCAAACCCGACCTGGCCGGCGCTCCCGGGCTCGACCCGGCGAGCGTCTTCGTCGATCACTTCGATTACCCGGTCCTGGTCCCGGGCGCGCCCCGACCGGCCGGCGGCTTCCATTGCCCCGTGAAGATCCCCCGCAAGCCGTTCGCGATCCGCGTCGAGGCGCGCGGACCGGACGGCGCTTCGCCGCCACCCTTCGCGGTCGCGGCGGGAACCTGGCCCGGCACGCCGATCGCCCCGGGCGCGACCTGGACGCCGGACGACCGGCCGCTTTCCTTCGGCTGGACCGGCGCCGCGCCGGCCGACTGGAGCGTGTGGGTTCGGGTCCGCCCCGAAGCGGTGGTGTTCGAGCTGCATCGCGCGCCTCCCGGGATGCTCTACGTCCCCGCGAGCACCCTGGATCTCGGCCGCGGGGGCAGCGGGACCCGCCACGTCGAGAAGGGCCGGATGATCCGCCTGTCCGCCTTCTGTCTCGACGCCTTCGAGGTCACGCGCGGGCGGTATGCGGCGTTCCTCGCCGATCCGCGGTCGCGTTCGCACGAGCTCTGCGATCCGATGGAAGGTGCGGGGAAGGACCACACGCCGCTCGGGTGGGACCCGGCGACGCTCGACGCGGACCGGGACCTCCCGGTGGTCGGCGTGGACTGGTTCGACGCGACCGCGTTCGCCCGTTGGGCGGGGAAGCGGCTTCCCACCGCCGCCGAGTGGGAGCGCGTCGCCGGAGGGCCGCAGCACCGCAACTACCCCTGGGGAGACGATCCGAACATGCTGGCGTGCGTGGTAGACCGGAGCCACCCCGGCCCCCTGCGCGTCGGGCGCGCCTACACCGACCGCTCGGTCATCGACGGGTGCTGCGCAGCCCGGACGTCGTGAGGCGCCGAGTGGCGGAGGCCTCACGGCCCGGCGGCTTCGAGCAGCTTCGTGATACGCTTGCGGCGGCCGTAGAGGCCCTTTTCGCCGGGATGAAGCGCGAGCAGGTCGCCGTAGAATTTCCAGGCGCGTTCGAGTTCGCCGGCGCGCTTGCAGGCGGCGGCGTAGGAGGAATGCACGTACGGGTCGCGCGGGTCCTCGCGCAGCAACTCTTCCATGAGCGGGATCGCCTCGCACTCGCGGCCGGCCTTGGCCAGGGCGAAGGCCTCCCGGCGCTGGATCCGTGCCTCCGGGCGGCCGGCGGAGAGGGCGGCGTACTCGGCGGCGGCCTGGTCCTCCTGCCCCGAGCGGCGGCAGAGCGATGCGTAGATCTCGCGATAGACCTGCGCGCGGCCGGGGATGCGGGCGATGCGGGCGTAGCGTTCGCGCACCACGTCGGCGCCCTCTTGCGCGACCTCGAAGTCGACCAGGAGCCAGAGCGCGGCCGGGAGGTCCTTGTCCGCAGCGAGGCGGCGGCGGCAGACCTCGATCGCCTCGGCGGTGCGGCCGAGCCCGTGAAGCGCCTTGGCGCGCCAGGGGAAATCGCGCGCCGCCGCGTCCCCTTCGCCCAGCACGGCGAGGACGCGCGCCCAGTCGCGCGCGGCGGCGAGGCACTGCAACAGACCCTCGCGGGCGCGCGGGGCGAGCGGCCCGGCGCCGGCGAGTTCCTCGTAGTCGGCGCGCGCCTCGACGAATCGGCGCAGTCGAAAGCGCGCGTCGGCGCGCGCGGTGAGGGCGTACGAATTGCGGGGATCGCGCACCAGTGCCGCCTCGGCGGCACGCAGGGCCTCCTCGGCATGGCCGGCCGCGTTGAGCGCGACCGCCTGCTGCGTGAGCCAGAAGGCGTCGCCCCCGCCGGCTTGGGCGCACTCCCGCGCGGCGTGCTCCGCGGCCTCGACGAAGGCGCGCGCGCGCAGGAGGTCGCGGAAGCGCTGGTAGGACGGGGTATGCATGGCCGGGTCCGCCGAGAGGGACGAAGTCGAACGGCGATGCCGGGGATGATAGCCGGTGGGATACCGGGAGACAAGCCGGAGTCGAGACGGCGCGACGGCGGATTCACGCGCCCGGCCACGTCACCCGGAACACCGCCCGCTCGAACACGCCGCCGCGCCCGTGCGCCAGCCCATTGCGCGTCAGGCTTTGCCCGTGGTCCGTCGTCAGCACCAGGGCGTGGCCGCGCTTGCGCGCATCCGCCATCATTCCCGGCAGGTGCCGCTCGAGCAGCGCGCGGAGCAGTTCGGGCATCTCGTCCAACCGCGCGGTGCCGCGATGGCCCGCGCGGTCGAGCAACGCGAGTCGCACCACGCGCGAGCGCCCTTCCGGCGGCGGGGGAAGCAGGTCCACCAGCGGCCGCGCCTCGTTCCCTGCCAGCGAGTCGTACGCGATCCCGCGCCGCGCGAATTCCTCGGCCGGGTCGCGGTCCTGCGGCCAACCGAACAACGCGAGCAACCCGGGGACCGTCAGCGGGTCGGCGTCCAGCCGCTGCCACGTGGACGCAACCGTCACGTCTGCGCCCTGCGAAAGCGTGGCTTCCGCCTCCAGCCACACGTCCGGGGGCACGCCGTCGAGGACGACCACCGTCGCGGGCCTCGCCAGGTCGAGCGGCGCGACCGCGGGCAGCGTGGCGAGCCAATCCTCGGCCGCCGCCGCCACCCGCTCGACGGCCTTCTCCGCCGCGTGCTGGAGCCCGGCGCTCGCCCACGGATCGTGCAGGATGCGCGCCAGCGCGATCCGACTGCGCAACCGGCGCGGGATCGGCGTGCGCTCCCAGGCCGCGTGGTCGCGCAGCGCTTCCAGCCGCCGGCGGACGGCCGCCGCCTCCGCGGGGTCGACGTGCGCCGACGCCGGATCGAGACCCGCGGCGACGCGCGAGTCGGCCAGGACGCGCTCGGCCAGCAGGACCCACGCGGCGCGCAACGCGGCCGTGTGCAACGCCTCGGCGGCGACGAAGCGCCACAACGCCGGAGTGTCCAGCCGGGTCAGGCGGGGGGTGAGATGCGCCGCCGGGAAGCGCTCTTCCAGCGCGCGCGCGAGCACCTGGGCGTCCCGCCCGACCTCCTCCGCCGGCCGCGCGGCGTCGGCGAACAGGCCGGCGTGCAGTCCCGGCCACCATGCCGTGGGCGCGCCGGGGGCGCCCGCGCCGCCTGCGCCGGGCCCGCCGTCGTCCTGTACGGCGAGGATCGTCTCGTCCGCCGCGCCGGCCAGCCATTCGCGCACGAGCCCGAGCAGCTTGGGGGGCGTCAGCCGTCGGCCCGCGAGCGCGCGGGCGAGCGCCGTCAGGCTGCGCTTTTCCACCCGCGTCATCCCCGCCAGCGCGCGCGCCAGCTCGGCGACCGTCGACTCGTCCAGCCGGTCGAGCAGCGCAGCGGGCGTGGCGCGCTGCGGGTCGTCGAGGAGCGCCGCGAGCTCGCGCAGCCGGCCGGCCGCCTTCGCGTCCATGTCCGCCAGCGCGAACGCGCGCGCGCGCAGGGCTTCGAGCACCCGTGGCACGGCGAGGATCCCCGCGTATGCCGCGACGCTTTCCTCCACCGCCGCCCCCGCGTCGGGCGGTGCGGGTTGCGATTCCTCCGCCATTTCGCCGGGCACGAACCCGCAGCCGCACACGGGCGAGCGCAGCAGCTCCGAGTCGAGGTCGGCGCGGCAGGCGGCGCGGCCCGCGCCCGCGAGGCGCGCGAGCAGCGCGTCCAGTCCGGGCGGGCGGTCGAGAGCGTCGACGGCGGCGAGGCGGCGCAGGAGGTCGGCGGCGCGGCGCGCGGCCTTGGACAACGAAGGCGGGCCCGAGGCCGCGGCGCGGGCGGCGTGCGCCTTGCGGTACCCGTCGCCGTACGCCGCGCGGAACTCGCCGAACGCCGCCTTGAACGCGCGACCCGCGTCGGCCAGCACCGTCTCCCGAGGCTGCTCGAGGAAGCCCCGCACCGTGCTCGCCAGGTGCGCGAGGTGCGCCGAGTCGCGCATCGCCCGCTCCACCGCCGCGTGGCGCACGTAGTAGGTCACGAACAGGAACTCCTCGCCCGCGTCGCGCAGGAAGTCGCGCACGCGCTCGAGCAGCGCCGCGTCCTCCGCGTCGGGCGCCAGGTTCCGCCAGGCGCGCAGGAATCGCTCGAGCCCCTCGCGCGCGGCGAGCGAAGGCTTGATCTCGTCGGTCGCCGCGCGCAGGCGCCGGGCCCGCTCGACCAGGTCCTCGAGCCCGAAGCCGGCGAACGCGGGTGCGCGCGCGGCCTTCCCCGCGTCGCGCTCGATCTCCTCGGTGAGCTCGGCGGTGCGCTCGCGGAACTTCGCCGCCGCCTGCCAGGCCTCGCGCTGCTGGCGCAGGCCGAACGCCTCGAAGCCCCCGGCCGGCGCCAGGAACCCGCACCGCTCGAGCAGCGTATCGCGGTCGTCCTTGGCGATCAGCTCGCCGCGCGCGATCGACAGCGCGCGGTCGAGCGCGTCCAGGCGCAGGAACTCCAACGGCAGCCGCCGATCGCCCGAGAGCAGCGACACCAGCCCTGCGTGCGCGAGCGCCACGAACAGGAAGTCCGCCGTCGCCACCGGCACCCCGTAGGGTCCCGACGCGAGCGCCCGGCGCACTTCGTCGAGCGGCACCGGGCCGGTTGTACGCAGCAGGCCGAAGAAGTGCGCCAGGAACGGCCGCGCGCCCGCGGGGTCCGGCGCCACGCGGTACGCGCCCCCCTTCACCTCGACCAGCCCGAGCGGCACGGCGAGGCTTTCCACCGCCTCGGTCAGCCCGGCCGCGCGCGCCGCGGCGAGCGTGAGGCTGCCCGGTACGACCAGTTCGTCGAGCAGGCGCTGGTAGAGTCGTGCCGCCGGCGCGACCGCCCGGGGCTCGATCTCCAGGAACTTCGGGTAGCGCTCTTCCAGCAGGACGGTGCCGGCGATTTCCAGGAGGCGCTGGAAGCGCTTCACCTGGCGCGCCGCGGGCTCCACGGGAATCGGCCGGTGGAGGAACTCGCCCGCGTAGACGGCGGCGAGCGCGGCCGCGTGCGCGGCGGGCTCCAGGCGCGCGACCCGCTCGCGTGCCGGCGCGACCAGCGGCGCGTCGGCCGGGTTGCCGGGGGCGAGCGACGCGGCGACGCGGCACGCGGCGGCGTAGTCGCGCAGCGCCTCGGCGTCGGGGCCGCGCGAGGCGGCGACCTTCCACAGCGCCGCGTGCGGCGACGGCGACGGGAGGTCCGTGTCGCACAGCACCAGCGCGAAGTCGGCCGCGCCGCCGCCCAGCTCGTGGTCGACCGTGCGCCGCAGATCGACTTCCTCTCCCGGCTCGCCCCAGACGATCAGCGCCTGGCGGACGTGGCCGCGCCACGAGACCTGGCGGCGGAGCGGAGCTTTTCCCGGCAACAGGTCGGCCCAGGGCGCGGGCCAGGACTGGGACGCCGGCAGATCGCCCAGCGGACCCGCGAGCACCTGCGGATCGCCCGGATCGAGCTCGGCGGCGGCGCGGTCGATGCGCGCCTGAAGCGTCTTGCCCAGGTCGCGCTCGACCGAGAGGGCGTAGACGGCATCGAGCGGGTCGGCACTCTTGCCCGGCCGCTTGATCAGGTGCGGAGTGCGCTCGGTGAGCGGGTCGAGCAGCGCCCCGGCGACGAACCCCGCGTTCAGGTCGGGGTCGTGGGGCGCGAGCAGGCAGGCGGCCAGCTCGGCGAGCACGCGCGCCGAGGGCGGCTCGGCGGTGGGGTGGATCGCGTACAGGACGAGCATCCGCACCAGGCGTTTCGCGAGCGCGCGGTCGGCGGGCTCGGCGAGCGTCTTATCGATGACCTCGTCGAGGTGGGGGACGAGGTGGCGCGGGTAGACGTTGAAGTCGGAGAACTCGGCGAGGCGTGAGGCGAAGTGCTCGTAGAGGGCGTCGGGGGCGATCAGCTCGGCGGCGGGGCGGTCGAGGGCGGAGGGGATGCCGCGCCCGGGGTCGCCGGCGAGGCGGGCGTGGACGAAGTCGACGATGCCGCGGTGCTGGGAAAAAAGGGCGCCCAGGCCTTCGAGCAGGGCGAGGGTGGCGGGGTGAACGGGGTAGACGCGGCGGAAGGCGTCGTACTCGCAGGCGAAGCCGGGGAAGTGGCTCCGGTACGCCTGCCACAGGCGGTAGATTTCCTCGTCGGCGCCGGGTTTCTTGCGCACGAGGCGGCGCTCGATGAGGTCGCGGATGTGGAGCGTGGAAAGGCGGAGGAGCACGGGGTAGCGGTCCTTGATCTTGCGCAGGGTCGGTGGGGCGATGTCGCCGGCGGCCTCGATGCTCTCCTGGACGGCAGCCACGATCCACAACGGCGCGCGCTCGGCTGTCTCGCCGAGGAGCTGCAGGGTGCGCGCGTCTTCGTTGCGGAGGGCGACGTCGGGCTTGGCGAGGAGGAATTCGGACAGCTCGTCGATCAGGAAGACGAGTCCGTGGAAGCCGGCGGCGGCGACGGCGGCGAGGGCGCGGGCGAGGGTCTCGGCCTTGTCTTCGAGGAGGGCCTGGGGGGCCTCGAGGCCCTGCTCCTTGAGGAAGCGCCAGCCCGCGGCGTACGCGCGGCGGCTGTCCTCGGCGAGCCAGGCGGAGAGGCGGTCGGCGGCGATGCCTGCCGTCGCGGCAAAGGCCGCCGCGAGTCGCGGCGCGCGGAGGATCTCGCGCAGGTGGTCGAGGAAGCGCGCGCGCGGGGTGAGCTCGGCCTTGGCGCCGCGGGCCTCGAGGGCGCGTTCGGTTTCGGTGATGAGGATCTCCTCGAGCGCGCGGTGGGCGCGGAAGTCGACGAGCGACACGGGGACGGGGAGGAATCGCCGCCCGGCGGCGGCGAGACGGGCGAGGCCGGGGTGGGCCTGGGCGAGGGCGCGGGCGGCCTCCGCGCCATCGAGGCAGGCGGTAAGGGCAGCGAGAAAGTGGGACTTGCCGGAGCCGAAGTCGCCGCGCAGGAAGACGCCCTTGCCGTGGGGTTGGGCGAGAACCTCGGCGAGGGCGTGAAGGTGGCGCGAGACCTCGTCGGTGAGGACGAAGCCGGTGCAGACCTCGGCGGGGTGTTCGCGGGATTCGGCGAGGCGGACGACGGTGCGGACGGAGGGCACGTCGATGAGGTCGCGGATGAGGGGGGTGGGCGTGGGCATCGGGCGGCTTTCGGGGGTCGCGGCGCGCCGGAACGAGGCTCACGGAGGGCACGCCGACGCGCGCGCAGGATGATAGCGCGCGCAGAATGGGGCGGGCAAGGATCGTCAGATTCCGCCCTGCCGCCCACGCCCGAGGAATCGTCCGCGGCGAGACGCTCTTCCCGGCGATTCGTGCCTGGATCGGGTCCTGGTCCCGAGGGATGAAGTGTGACCGGCGATTCCCTTGACTTGGCGGCCAACGCGCGAGATGATCGCCACCCTTTGTGGGACGGCGGACACCGACGTGAATACCACCCTCGAGTTCCTGAAGCACGCCCGGGCGCAAGGCCGCGCCCCCGTGGTCTTCGTCTCGGGCGTGTTCAACGTCGTCCACCCCGGTCACCTCCGGCTTCTGCGCTTCGCCCGCGAGCAGGGAAGCGTCCTCGTCGTCGGCGTCTTCTGCGACCGCCTCGTCCCCAAGGCGCTGCTCGCCGAGCCCGACCGTCTCGAGGGCGTCCGCGTCCTCTCCTACGTCGACCACGCCTTCCTCATGACCGAGCCGGTGTCGGACGTCGTCCGCAAGATCCGCCCGGACCTCGTCATCAAGGGCAGCGAATGGGCGCACGCCGACAATCCCGAGGAAGCCATCGTGCGCGAGTACGGCGGGCGTGTCCTGTTCAGCTCCGGCGAGATCACCCTGTCCTCCCTCGACCTCCTGCACTCGGAATTCCGCCGCCGGGAGCGCTTCTCGCCGATCCCCGACACCGAGTTCCTCACCCGGCGCGGGATCACCGGACGCACCCTGCGCGACGCCATCGCGGCTTTCCCCGAGCTGCGCGTGCTCGTCCTGGGCGACACCATCGTCGACGAGTACTTTTTCTGCGACGCCCTCGGCATGTCCCAGGAAGACCCGGTCCTGGTCGTGCGGCCCCACACGACCGAGCGCTACATCGGCGGAGCCGCCATCGTGGCCCTGCATGCCCGCGGGCTGGGCGCGCAGGTCCGCTTCGCCAGCGTCCTCGGCAACGACGAGGCGGGGACCTGGGTGGAGCAGGAGATCGCGCGCCAGGGCATCGAGACCGTTCTCGTGCGCGACGACAGTCGCCCCACCACCCTCAAGCAGCGCTACGTCAGCCAGGGGAAAAAGCTCCTCCGCGTGAGCCACCTCCGCGAGCACGCCATGGGGCACGACCTGATCGCCGCCTTCACCCGCCGGCTCGACCACCTCCTCGAAGGCGTCGACCTCGTCCTCTTCAGCGACTTCAACTACGGCTTCCTGTGCGACGAGTTCCGCACCGAGGCGCTGCGGCGTTGCCACGAGCGCGAATTGCTGACCGCGGCCGACAGCCAGTCCTCCTCCCAGATCGGCGACATCGGCTGCTACGAGGGCGTCGGCCTGGTGACGCCGACCGAGCGCGAGGCGCGCCTCGCCCTCCACGACCGCGAGTCGGGCCTGGTGGTCCTGGCCCAACGGCTCCAGCAGCGGATGCACGTTCGGCACATGATCCTCACCCTCGCCAAGGACGGCGTCCTGATCCACGAGCCGAATGCCGCGGGCTCGGCGGAATTCGCGACCGATTCGATCCCCGCGCTGAATCCCAACCCGAAAGACACGCTCGGCGCGGGCGACGCCTTCCTGGTGGGGACCAGCCTGACCCTCGCCGCGGGGTGCAGCGTTTGGACCGCCGCGTACTTGGGAAGCCTCTGTGCTGCCTTCGAGGTCGCCTGCGTGGGCAACCGGCCGCTGGCCGGGCCGGAGATCGTGGCGATGCTCGATCCCGCGATCGAATCATGACCCAGACCGATCCCCCGGCCCGCCGGGCCGCCCTCGACGCTTGCCTCCGCGCCCTCGCATCGGGCGAAGTCCGGCCCGCTCTCGACGCGCTGCTGCAGCTCGATCCGCGCGATGCCCCCGTCCGCATCGCCACCGCGATCGCATGGTCCGTCGCCGGCAACTTCCACCGGGCGTGCGAGGAACTGGCGACCCTGCAGCCGGAACAGGTCCCGCCCGGCTTGAAGCCGAATTTCGACGCGGCGCTCGCCACCGTCCAGGCCGGCCGGGAGCGGGAAAGACGCACCCAGTCGGAGCGACTCGCGGCCAATCTGAGGCTCCTGGCTGCCCATCAGCCCGACTTGGCGGAGCGGATGACACGCGAGCGGCTGCCCGACGACTGGTCGTGGATGATCGAGGATCAGGTCCTGCGGTTCCTGCAAACGAGCGCGGCGGGACTCCTCCCGATGGAGGAATCGTGCGGCGACCGGGAGATCTCCACGCTCGAGCCCCTGCTCCTGGAGCTGGCCCAAACGCGGCGCGCCTTGCTCTTCGGGGCGCTCAAGCACGGGCGGATGCTCGAGAAAGCGGTTGCGCTCCATCCGGACCTGGTGTACGGGATGCGCATTCCGTACTACGTCCTCGAAGGCTCAACCGGATTGTTTGCCGTACAGCTCCGCTGCCTGGATTTCGCCGGGTTCCTGGCGCAAGGGAATGTCCGGTTCTTCGTCGGCCAGGATGCGGTGGAGCAGCTCGGCGAGATGCTGCGCCTCAGCCCCGCCCTCGGCTCGCTCGGCGGGGCCGTGCATCTCGACGACCCGGACCAGGTCCACCGGCGCCTGCAGGCGAGCTATCAACCCGCGGCGGCGGAAGAGAAGCGGTCCAGCGACGCGGTTCGCGAGGCCTACGAGGGCCTCACGGCGGCACAGCTGCTGGAGCGGTTCGATCGGCACCCCCAGGATCCGCTGCGCGTACTGTGTCCCACCAGTCGCTTCACCTCGGTTCTGCAGTACAGTTCCGCGGACGCGGCCCGCGCCTTCGAGTCCCTGGGATGCCGCGCGCGAATCCTCATGGAAGACTCCCCGATCGGCCGGATCACATCGCGTCTCCTCTCCGCCACGCTGGCGGAATTCCGCCCCGATCTCATTTTCCTGATCGATCACCTGCGCGCCGAGATCGTCGTCCTGCCCCAGACCATCCCGTGCATCACGTGGATCCAAGACCCTCTCGTCCATCTCTTCGAGCCGTCCCTGGTCCGCAAGACCACCGATCTGGACTTCGTGTACGTGGTCACACCGGAGTTCCAGCACGCCTGTGGGGAGGCCGGCTACCGGGACGTTCGGATCATGCCGATGGCGGCCAACGGCCGGATCTACCAGCCGACGGGCCGCGTCGATCCCGCCCTCGCGTGCGACATCGCGTTTCCCTCGAACGTGGTCATGCCCCGGGAGCCGGCGCAGTACCCGGGGCTGCTCGCGCGCCTCCTGGCGCACTACGAGAGCTCACCGATGCGTCATTCCGGCGAGCGATCTTCGCTGGAGGTTCTCCGGCGCGCCGAGCAGGACCTGGGCCTGCAGCTCACGGACGCGGAGCGGCGAAGTCTCGCCGAAGAGGTGTGCGTCCCGGCGATGCGGTATACTTGGCGAACTCCGCCGATCCGCTGGGCCCGGGAAGAAGGCCTCGAGGTCAAGCTGTTCGGCCGGGGATGGGAGACAATCCCGGACCTGTGCGATCTCTCGGCCGGACCGATCGAACCAGGCGAGCGACTGCGGGACCTGTACGAATCCGCCCGCATCACGCTGCACCTCAACGAAGGCCTGAACCTCCACCAACGGGTATTCGAAGGGCTGGCCGCCGGGGGTTTCGTCCTCGTCCGCGAGCTCCCGTCCGACCGGGAGCCCGGGCAGCTCGCCGACCACCTGGAGATCGGACGCGAAGTCGTCACGTTCCGGGACCGGAAGGACTTCCTCCGGACGGTGCGCCACTACCTCGCGCACGAGGACGAGCGGCGCCGGGTGGCCGTCGCCGGTCGCGCACGCGTGCTGGCCGAGCACACGTATGAACGGCGGATGGAAGCGGTCTTGCGCGACATCCGGGAGCGATTGCGGAGGCTCTGCACGGCATGAAAGCCATCCTGCTGGCGGCCGGTCGCGGCGAACGGCTCCGGCCGCTCACCGACTCCGTTCCCAAGTGCCTCGTGCCGATCGCCGGGCGCCCGCTGCTCGACTACTGGCTTGAGGCGTGCGAACGCCACGGGTTCCGCGAGGTCCTGGTCAATACCCACCATCTCGCCCCCCAAGTGGAGTCCTTCCTGCGCGGATCGAAGCGCCCGCTGAACATCCACATTGCGCGCGAAGACCGCCTGCTGGGCACCGGGGGCACTCTTCGCGCCAACTGGGAATTCGTCGCGCTGGAACCGATCTTCCTCTACGCCCACGCGGACAATTACACCAACCTCGATCTCGGGGCGTTCCGATCCGACTTCGAGCGGTCGCGCCGGCCGGAGACCGTGCTCGGCATGGCGGTGTTCCGCTCCACCACGCCCAAGACCTGCGGTATCGTCGGCCTCGACGAGACCCGCCACGTCGTGGAATTCGAGGAAAAGCCGCAGCAGCCGCGCAGCAACCTCGCGAGCGGGGCGGTCTACCTCGGGACCCCGGGGCTGGCCCCCTTCCTCGATCTCGGCGGCGGGAACGGCCGCGAGATGAACTTCTCCACCGAGGTGGTACCGCAGCTGATGGGGCGGATCTTCGCCCACGAGATCCAGGGCTACCTGGTCGACATCGGCGCACCGGAACAGTATGAAGCCTGGAAAGACGGAGCCGGCACCGCCGGCGACACGGGTCCGACCCGATACTCGGAGAAGTACCGCACCGAGCTGGCCGATCTCCTCGGCCGGATCGAAGCGCACGGGCCTTCCGGTCCGCTCCCATTCGACCAGGCCATTGCCGCCGCCGTGGGCTGGATCCGCGAGATGCGCGCGCGCGGCGGCAAGATGATCCTGGTCGGAAATGGTGCGTCGGCCGCGATCGCGAGCCACCAGGCGGCGGATTTCCTCCGCGCCACCGGGACCCGCGCCTGCGCGTTCAACGACGGCCCGCTGCTCACCTGCCTGGGAAACGACTTCGGGTACGAGCGGGTCTTCGAGGTCCCCATCGGCGTGCTCGCCGACCCGCAGGACCTGCTCGTGTGCATCAGCTCCTCGGGCGCGTCTCCCAACATCCTGCGCGCCGCGGCCAAAGGCAAGGAGATCGGCTGCCGGATCCTCACCCTCTCGGGCTTCTCGCCCGAGAACCCGCTGCGCCATCTCGGGGCGCTGGGCTTCTACGTCCCCTCCCACAGCTACGGCAAGGTCGAAGTCACGCACCTCACCGTCCTCCACATCATGTGCGACTTCCTGGCGGGCCGATGACGGACGCGCCGGCCAGGCCTCTCCACGTCCTCCTCGCCGGCGCCGCCGGCTTTCTCGGCTCGCATCTCGTGCGCGCCTGCGCGGGCGAGTTCCACTTCACCGCGCTCTCCCGCAACGGCGCCCCGATCGAGAGCACCCGCACGATCGCGCTCGACCTGCGCGACTGCATCGACTCCGGCGCCCTCCCCGCCCACGTCGACGCGGTGGTCCACCTCGCCCAGTCCAACCGCTACCGCAGCTTCCCCGTGGGCGCCGACGAGGTCGTCCGCGTCAACGTCGCATCCACCCTGGCGCTCGCGGAATGGGCCCGCAAGACCGGCTGCCCCCACTTCGTGTACGCCTCGTCCCCGGGCTTCAACCCCGAGCACGGCGTCGCCGCGGCCGACGACGCCCCGATCGTCCCGGAGTCCTTCTACCTCAAGACCAAAGCCATGGCCGAGGCGCTGCTGGTCGAATCGAAGTTCCCGGGGACGCTCACCATTCTGCGCCCGTACACCCCCTACGGCCCGGGCCAGCGCGACCGGCTGATCCCGAATCTCGCGGCGCAGGTAGCCGCGGGCAAGCCGATCACGCTCGAAGGGGACGATCGCGGGCTGCTGCTTTCGCCGATCCACGTGCGCGACGCGGTGCGGGCGATCGCGGCCGTCCTGCGCCGGCGGCCGCAAGGGTTCGTCAACCTCGCCGGCGAAGAGACGGTCTCGGTGCGCGAAGTCGCCGAGCTCGCCGGCGCCGCCTGCGGACGCAGCCCGCTGTTCGAGATCCGCGCCGACACCGCGAAGAGGTCTCTCGTGGGAGACAATCGGCGCATGAAATCCCTCCTCGAGGATCCCACGCTGACCCGGTTCCCGCTGGGCCTTGCCGAATGCCTCGCAGGCGAGCGGTCGAGCCAGGCATGACCGACGCAGATCCCGCACCCCGCCACCCGCCGCCCGCCCCGGGCTTCGCGGGCTCCGCGCTCCCCGCGGACGGCCCCCAGCCCGGCGCACCCTGCGCACCGCTTGCGCACGGCACCCTGCCCGCCGCCCCCCGCTCGCCCTTCGCCTTCGCGGGCCTGGCGCTCCTCGCCTGCGCTGCCCTCTTCTTCCACCTCGGCGGGCTCGGACTCACGGAGCCGAGCGAGGGCCGCTACGCCGACATCGGCCGCGCCATGGCCGATTCGGGCGACTGGGTCGTGCCGCGGCTCAACGGCATCCCCCACGTCGAGAAGCCCCCGTTCGCCTATTGGATGGTTGCGTTCGGCGTGCGCCTCTTCGGCCCCACCGAATTCGGCGTCCGCTGCCTCGCCGCCCTCTTCGGCGTCGGCGTCGTCCTCCTCGCCTGCGGCATCGCCTCCCGCCTGTGGGACCGCACCACCGGGCTTCTCGCCGGACTCTTCGTCCTGGTCATGCCCGAGTTCTTCGCGGTCGCCCGGAGCATCACCACCGACGTCTTCCTCACCTTCTGGGCCACCGCCGCGATGGGCGCCTTCCTCCGCTGGTACTCCGACCCGGCGGAACCCCGCGCCTGGCGCTGGGCGTACTGGGCCTGCCTCGGCATGGGCATGCTCGCCAAGGGACCCGTCGTCCTCGCCGTCTCCTTCCTCCCCGTGGTCCTCTGGCTCGGATTCCGGAGGGAGTGGGCCCGGCTGCGCGGGCTACGCATCGGGCGCGGGCTCGCGATCGCCGCCGCGTTCCTGGCCCCGTGGCTCCTGCTGCTCGAGCGGAGCGTGCCCGGGGCCACCGCCTTCCTCGTCTTCCGCCGCGCCGTCGCCGCGTTCGGCTCGGCCGAGGAGTTCCACGGCGAGCCGGTGCACTACTTCGTCCCGGTCGTCCTGTTCGGCTGCATCCCCGCCATCGCCGCCTGGCCCGCTTTCTGGAACCGCTTCGCCCGCCGCGGTGCGGAAGGGGAAGGCGCCGACGCCTGGGCCCCCGCCTTCCTCGCGCTGTGGTCCGCCACCATCTTCGTCTTCTTCAGCCTGTCCGCCTCCAAGCTCCTGACGTACATCCTGCCGATCACCATCCCGCTCGCCCTCGGCGCCGCGCGGGTCTGGTCTGCCGTGCTCGCCGCCGGCCCTGCGGCCCCCTTGCCTCGCACCCTCCGGATCGGGCTCTGGATCCTCCTCGGGCTCCTCTTCGCCGTCGCCGCCGCCATCCCCTTCGCCCTCCAGGCCGACCCCGGCGATCGCCCCTTCGGGCTCGACCTGGATGCGCTGCACGTGTGGCGCGAGAACCTCGACCCGCCGTTCTCCCTCGCTCCCGCCCGCCCGCTGGGTTACGCCCTCGCAGGCGTCCTGGCCGCCGGAGCCGCGGCCTGCGCGTGGCTTCTGCGCCGGGGCGCGGCCCGGCCGCTGCTCGCGGCCGTGCTCGCTCTCCTCCTGCTGGCGCAGCTCCTGGGTCTCGCCGTATGGCGGACGGTCGATGCTGAATTCAATTCGATCGCCCCACTTGCCCGCGCGCTCGCGGCCGAGGTGAAACCCGGCGACGAGGTCGCCTGCTGGCGGACGTTCCCGCGCAGCCTCTCCTTCTACCTCGGCCGCCCGGTCCCCACCATCGAGTACGACAAGCGCAATCTCGCCCTGGTCGCCGACCGCCCGGAGACCCGGGAGCTGTGCCGCTTCGGCCGGGAGGAGATGCTGCGCCACGTGTACGGGCCGGGACGCGCCTTCCTGGTCATGCGCTGGCGCTATTGGTGGAACGACGACGAGCTGCGCGCCACGACCAGACTGCTGCACCAGGCGGGCGGGCTGGTGGTGATTGTGCCCAAGGGGCAGGAATAGGGCCAACGAGCTATGCGGCCCGGTTCAGGCCGGGTCGATGAGCTCCACCCGTACCTGCGGCACCTGCTCGAAGTGGCGGTCGCTCGTCAGTACCGCGAGTCCGAACTGCATCGCGCTCGCAGCGATCCACATGTCATTGGTCGGGATCGGCGAGCCCTGTTTGCGCAACGCGGCCCGAATCTTCGCATAGCACTCCGCGGTCTCCTGATCGATGCCCAGCGGAACCACGCGAGGGCGCGACAGGAACTCCTGCAGCACTTGGCGATTCCGCAGGGAATACCGTCCCTGGCCAAAGCCGTACAGCAACTCGCCCGTCACGACCGGGCCGAGATAGATCTCGTCGGCCTCCAGCAGGAGGTCGCGCACCCGCTTCCCTCCCGCGAAGTACGCCGAATAGCCCGAGGTGTCGAGCAGGTACCGCTTCATGACCAGAGCTCGTGGTCGATTTGTCGCTGTTCGGCCAGTGCGGCATTGAAAGCGGCGGCCTCTGCACGGCTCCACGTGCCGAAGAAGTCGTCGAGGTCGTGGTGCTTCACTGACCCGGGGCGACGCGGGCCGACCTGCAGCCCTTCCTCCAGCAGTTCGATCACCGCCCGATTGAGACTGATCCGCTTGCGTGCAGCTCGCTCGCGAACTCTGCGCAGTATCTCGGGAGGGAGGTTCCTCAGAGTGATGGCGGACATCTTGGTACCTCCGGATGCATCATCCCTGCGCCATGTTGCTGCAGTATAGCATCACTTGGACGCATTGGACAAGCCACCCTCCGGGGCGGCGGGGCGGGGCTCCGGGGGACCGGAGGATGCGCAGTCGCGCTTGCCTGGCCGATTCCTGCAGCCCTACCTCGCCGCCCCCGCGAGCGCCGTGCGCTCCTGGTGATCCTTGCGCCAGGCGATCAGGCTTTCCAGCCCCTCGCGCAGGGGCGTCGTCGCCGCGAAGCCCAGCTCCTTTTTCGCCCGCTCCGGGCAGCCGACCCGGTGGGTCACGAAGGTCGGCCCCGCGGGCTCGTACTGGATCGACTGACGAGAGCCGGTGAGCTCGAGCAGAAGTTCGCACAGTTGCTTGATCGTCGTGCGCGTGCCCATCCCCACGTTGTAGAAGCGGTCGGCCGTGTCGGCCTGGAGCGCGCAGACGTTCGCGCGCGCGGCGTCCCGCACGTGGATGAAGTCGTACGACTGGCTGCCGTCGCCGTACACGATCGGCCGGAGCCCCTGGTCGATCCGGTCGAGGATCTTCATCGCCACCGCGACGTAGGCGCCCTTGTAGTCCTGGCGCGGCCCATACACGTTCATGTAGCGCAGGCCGACGTACTTCAGTCCGTAGCGGTGGTAAAAGGCGCGGAACATGTGCTCGCCCGCGATCTTGGTCGCGCCATAGAAGGTCGTGTTGCGGTACGGGTGGTCCTCGGTCATCGGCACCTCGACCGCGTCGCCGTAGACCGACGCGGACGACGACCAGACCACGCGCTGGACCCCGGCATCGCGCGCGGCTTCCATCACGTTGAACGTCCCCGCGACGTTCACGTCGAATGCGGCGCGCGGGAACTCGTGGCACTGGAGCAGCCACAGGGCGGCGAGGTGGACCACCCCGTCGATCCCCTTCATGGCGCGGGCGAGGACGTCGGTCTGCAGGATGTCGCCGCCCGCCTCGTTGATCTTCATCCGCGGGTCTTTCACGGCGATCTCGAGGTTCTCGATCCGCCCGCGGCAGAAGTTGTCGTAGATCAGGACCTCTTTCACCGGCTCGCGCAATAGCTCCTCGACCACGTGCGACCCGATCAGCCCGCCACCGCCGATCACGAGGATGCGCCTGCCCTCGAGGTTCATGCATCGCCTCCAGGAAAGACCAGGCCCCGTCGGGAGCCGGAAGTCGGGGTGGGATCGTATCACCGGCGGTCGCGACGGACAACCAAATCCCTGGCAGCCTGGCAGCCTGGAAGCGCCGATCCTCCTCCGCTGCGGTCGCTCGCGCTGCCGTTCATGGGGGATCCGCCCTGATGACGGTCGGGGTCGCGATGGCCCGGGGCACCGGCGGGGCGACCGACGACCAGGACATCGTGGTTCGCGTCGCCAAGCGCTACTCACCGCTCCTAATACAAGCCTTGATGACCTCGGGAGCCCGACCGACGGCCGTCGAGATGCGGCTGCTGTTCGAGAAGCGCTTCATCAGACTTCGGACCGATGGACCGAAACTGGACGTGATGATCGCCGCGACTCACCACGATCGAGCGGCCTTCGATCAGGCCCCGTTCGTCCAACGCGGGACGATGCGAGTTCGTCTCGCCCGACCCGAAGACCTCATCCTCTACAATCTCCAAGCCTGGAGACCCCAGGACCAAGCCGATATCCATGCGCTGTTGCACGCGATCGCGGACCTCGACCTACATCGAGTCCTGGCTCGATCCGCTCACCCAAGCGACCGGCCACCCGATCCGCGCGCGCTGGGACGAGGCCCTGAGAGTCCCGCCTCCTGACCCCTCTTGAGAGCCGCCACCGCCGCCCTGGTTTTTCGCCGCACCTCTCCTCGGCTCCCCGGCATCCCCCGCTTCCCTTTTCCCGCCCCGCCCCGTACCATGGCCGCATGAAGCCGTTTCTCCGCGCCTGCGCCGAGCTTCCCTGCGCCGCCCTCGCGCTCCTCCTCTACCCGCTGTTCGCCCTCGCCGGCCGGATTTCCACCGGGCGCCGCCGCACCTCCCGCGCCCTGCCCCGCCTGCTCTGGGGCGCCACCCCGATCCTCACCATCGCCACCGGCAGCGAGGCCATGCGGCGCCGCGGCTACGAAAGCCTCGACCTGGTCTTCCGCCCCTACTCCATCTACTCGCAATTCACCGTCAGCCTCGAACGCTGGGCCCGATTCCTGCCCGTCCGCGTGGCGCTGCCCTTCCTCGCGTTCCTCTGGGCGCTGCCGCGCTTCGACGTCTTCTTCGGCTTCTACGATGGCGGCCTGCTCACCGGCACCATCCTCGCCCCGCTGGAGTGGAAGCTCCTCCGCTGGGCGGGCAAGCTCTCCATCCTGTCCGCTTACGGCTCCGACGTGCGGACGGAGAAGGCGACGCGGGCGCTCGGCGAATTCTGCTGCTGCACGGACTGCGACAAGCGCGTCCTCTACTGCGCCTGCCGCGACGAAATCGGCCTCCCGCGCGTCGCGCGCGCCCGGCGCGACGCCGCCGCGTGGCTTTCCATGGGCGACATGATCGAGTACACTCCGGACAGCCGCAACGACCTTTTCTACTGGCCGATCGAGGTCGCCGCGCTCCCGGCAGCCGAAGCCGCCGCCCACGACGGGCCCGTGCGCGTGGTTCACGCCGCCAACCACCGCATGTTCAAGGGCACCCGCTTTCTCGAACAGGCGATCGCCGAGCTGCGCGCCGAGGGCCTGGCGATCGAGCTCGACATCGTCGAACGGGTGACCAATGACGAAGTCCGCCGCCGCACCGCGCGCGCCGACATCGTCGCCGAGCAGTTCCTCATCGGCTGGTTCGGCTACTTCGCCGTCGAGGCCATGGCCCTGGGCAAGCCCGTGATCAGCTTCGTCCGCAAGCCCGAGTACCTCCCCTCCGGCGTCGACTGCCCCGTGGTCTCCGCCGATCCGCGCACGCTCAAGGAGACGCTGCGCGCCCTCGCCCTCGATCCATGTCGAAGGCAGGCCCTGGGCGAGGCGGGCCGCCGCTTCGCCGAGCGGATCTTCTCCCTCGAGGCGTTCGGCGCCCGCATGGACGAGTTCGTGCGCTCGCTCTGGTTTCCGCACCCGATCCGCGCGGCCGCCACGCCACCGGCCCGCGCCCCGCTCACGTCCGCCGCCCTGGCGCCCGGGACGTTCGCGGTCGCGGCTCCGCCGGGCGCGCAAGATCCCGCCGGCACGCCGGCCGCCGCCGGGAGCGCCGCGCGGTGAAGATCCTCCACTGCCCCACCGACGTCGGCGGACACCCCTGGGGGCTCTCCCGCGCCGAGCGCGAGATCGGCCTCGACAGCCGGACGATGGTGTTCAAGACGTCCCGCTTCCGCATGGGCACCGACATCGACCTCGATCTCGACTCCGTCCTCTTCCCCGTGCGCCTGTGGACCCGCTGGAAGTTCTTTCGCGCCGCGCTTGCGGAATACGACGTCTTCCACTTCAACTTCGGCACGTCGATTCTGGACGCACGCTGGCTCGGACTGCACCACCTCGACCTGCCGGTCCTGCGCCGCGCGCGCAAGGCCGTGGTCGTGACCTACCAGGGCTGCGATGCGCGGATGAAGCTGGCGAGCCGCCGCATGTTCGAGACCACGGCCTGCCACGAGTGCACCAACACGCGCTGCAACGGCCTGCTCGACCGACTGCGCGGGGCGCGCATCGCCAAGGTCCAACGTTTCGCCCAGCGCCACTTCGTGCTCAACCCCGACCTGATTCACCATGCGCCTCAGGCGACCTTCCTGCCCTACGCCGCGCTCGATCCGCGCGAGTGGATGCCACTGCCGCCGTCGCCGGCCGGCGGCACCCTGCGCGTGGTCCACTCCCCCACCGACCGCAGCATCAAGGGGACCCACTACGTGGTCGAAGCCGTGGAGCGCCTGCAACGCGAGGGGCTTCCACTCGAGCTCGTACTCGTGGAGGGAAAGACGCGCGAGGAGGCGCGCCGGATCTACGAGGCGGGGGACATCTTCGTGGACCAGGTGCTGGTCGGTTGGTACGGCGGTTTCGCCGTGGAAGCCATGGCCCTCGCCCGTCCCGTGCTCTGCTACATCCGCGAGTCGGACCTGCGCTTCGTGCCGCCCGCTATGGCGGCGGACCTGCCCGTCGTGCGGACCACGCCCGCCACGCTGGCCGACGACCTGCGCCGGCTCGCACTGGATCCCGCGCTGCGCGCCGAGTTCGGCGCGCGCGGCCGTGCCTTCGTCGAGACGCATCACGATCCCCGGACGATCGCGACGGCCATGGCGCGCGTGTACGCGGAGGCGCTCGCGGAGGTGCGGGGGAAGCGGCCGGGAGCGAGCCTCACGACTGCGGGGGCGGGAGCGAGCCGGTTGAAGTAGGGTGAGGCGGGGGCGGATCGACGCGGGGACGGGGCGGAGGCGGGAAACGGGGGCGAGTGCGAGCGGCCTCACGCAGGTACGCGGCAGCGGCGCCGGGCGTGGTCTGCGAGACCCGGACCGACACGGCTGCGGTCGCCGATGGCCGCAGGTCCGCGAATTCGTGGACATCCCCGCGGCGGCGGTACCTACACTGCTCGGAGGAACGAGGGCCGAATGCTCTGCCCGGGCCATGAACGATGTGTCCTTCCTCGAGCACCACGTCACCGAGTTGCTAGGGCCGCGCAGGCGATTCGAATCATTGAACCGCCGTCCCGACGCGACCGCGCGAGCGGCGCGAAAGCTTCCCTTTCCCCCGCCCGCCGCATACGATGCCTCCTCGATTCGCGCTTTCGTTGCGGAGACCGTTCCCATGCGGCGCGTGCTGGTCGACGTCCTGGCCTGCCCGGGCTGCGGTGGGGCGCTCGCGCTCGACGCCTACGAGGAAGGTGCCGAACTCGAGACCGGGCTCCTCTCCTGCGCCTGCGGCGCCTGGTACCCGGTCCTGCGCGGCGTCCCGCGGCTCCTCCTCGGGGACCTGCGCGACGACTACGGGGACTTCATCCGGCGTTGGAATCCGCGCGTCTGCGGCAGGCCGGTCCCGGCCAGCTCCGGCGACAAGGCCGCCACCAAGGCATCCTTCTCCGCCAAGTGGACCGCGCTCGCCCCGGGCTTCGGCTTCGACCGGCCCGGCATCCGCGCCTTCTACGACACCTGGTTCCGCCAGAAGCTCGCGCTCGCCGACGACGCGGCCTTTCGCGCCTTCTTCCAGGGCCGCCGCTGGATGATCGATGCCGGCTGCGGCGCGGGCGGCAAGGTCGAAACCCTGTGCCGCATGAACCCCGCCGCCCAGGTCGTCGGCCTCGACCTCTCCGGCGGAGTCGACTCCGCGCGCAAGAACCTGGCCGGCTTCCCCCAGGCCCACCTGGTCCAGGCCGACCTCATGCGCCCGCCGTTTCGACGCGGGACGTTCGATTTCGTGTCAAGCGACGGGGTGATCCACCATACGCCCAGCACGCGCGCGGCGCTCGAGTCGCTCGTACCCCTGGTCGCCCCGGGCGGGCACATCTTCGTCCACGTCTATCGCAAGCTCAACCCGATCCGTGAATTCACCGACGACCACATCCGAGCGACCACCACGGCGATGTCCCCCGAGGAATGCTGGGAGGCCTCCCGGGCCTTCACCGAGCTGGGGAAAGCCCTGCACGAACTCGGCGTCGTGGTCGAGGTCCCGCGCGACCTGCCCCTCCTGGGCATCGAGCCGGGCAAGCACCCGCTCCAACGGCTGTTCTACAATCGGGTGTTCCAGTGCTTCTGGAATCCCGAGTTCACCTTCGACGAGAATAACCTGGTCAACTTCGACTGGTTCCATCCGCCCTACGCCTTCCGCCACACGGTCGAAGAGATCCGCGCGTGGATGGAGGCGGCGGGGCTGCGGGACGTGAACGTCCACTCGCCCAACGAGAAGGGGGTGAGCGGGATCGCCCTGATGCCTCAGACCGCGGGGCGGAATTCGTAATCAACCGATGTCGCCACGGTCGGTCCCGGCCGGGTGGAGCCCGGCGGCGGCGGACGCGAGGCGCGACGAACTCAGCCGTGGAATGATTTGCCGGCCTCCGCACCGGAGTGGGGACCGGGTGCAGGGTTCGAACTCGGGTCAGGACTCGGCCATGTGCGGTTTCGTCGGCGTCGTCCAATTTCGCGACGAGAAGGTCGAACACGACCTCCTGCGCCGGATGACCGCCGCGCTCGCCCACCGCGGCCCGGACGACGAGGCGGTCTTCCTTCAGGGCCCGGTCGGCCTCGGCTTTCGCCGACTGTCCATCATCGACCTGAGCAGGTCCGCCCGCCAGCCGATGGCGAACGAGGACCGCTCGCTCCATCTGGTATTCAACGGAGAGATCTATAACCATCTCTCCCTGCGCGCCGAGCTCGAGGAACTAGGCCACCGCTTCCGCAGCCGGACCGACGGCGAGGTCATCCTCCACGGCTACGAGGCCTGGGGCGAGGCGGTGGTCCCGCGACTCGACGGCATGTTCGCCTTCGCCCTGTACGATTCGCCGCGCGACACGCTCTTCGCCGCGCGCGACCGCTACGGCATCAAGCCGCTGTATCATTGCGTCACCGCAGACCGGCTGGTGATCGCCTCCGAGGTCAAGGGCATCCTTGCGGGCGGCTGGCTCCAGGCCGAGCCCGACGACAAGGCGCTGGTCGAGTACCTCACGTTCCAGAACGTCTGGTCGGACCGCACGTTCTTCCGCGGCGTGCGCCTGCTTCCCCCCGGCCACTCGATGACGGTCCGTCGCAAGGTGCCGGAAACCTCGTTCCGCCGCTGGTGGGACGCGGAGTTCTCGGGCGAGCTCTCGCCCGGCGAGATCGGCGAGGAGGACTGCGCCGGGGCGCTGCGCGAGCGTCTGCACGACGCGGTCGAGCGCCAGCTCATGAGCGAAGTGCCGCTGGGAAGCTATCTCAGCGGCGGCATGGATTCCTGTTCGATCGTGGCGCTCGCCGGGCGGTCGATTCCCCATCTCATGACCTTCACTGCGGGCTTCGACGTGAGCCAGGCCACGGGCAACGAGAGCACGTTCGATGAACGCGACGGCGCCGAGACGATGTCGAGCGCGTTCGGCACGGAGCAGTACGAGGTGGTCGTCCAGGCCACCGACCTGCCGCGGATCCTGCCGCAGATCGTGTGGGACCTGGAGACGCCGCGGCTCGGGATGAGCTATCCGAACTACATGGTCGCGCGCCTGGCGTCGCGATTCGTGCGCGTGGCCCTCTCCGGGACCGGCGGCGACGAAGTCCTCGGCGGCTATCCGTGGCGCTATCCGCCGGCTGCGGGACCGCGAACCGTCGAGGCCTTCGCCGAGGCCGTCTATCCGCTTTGGCAGCGGATCATTCCGGAGGACGCCGTCGCGGAGGCGTTCTCGCCGCGACTGCTCGAGGCCCGGCGGGCCGCCCCGCCCCGGGAGCGCATCCTGGACATCGTGAAAAACGCCCCGCATTTCGAACTTTGGAGCCCGCTGAACCAGGCCCTCTACTTCGAGATGAAGACCTTCCTCCACGGCCTGCTCATGGTGGGCGACGCGCTCTCGATGGCCAACTCGCTCGAGGAGCGGGTCCCGTTCCTCGACCACGCGCTGGTCGACTTCTCGCTGCGCATCCCCTCGATCTACAAGTACGACGCCGCGGCCGAGCGCGCCATGCCGGACGCGCAGGGACGGATTGAAACCCGCGAAGGCAAGCGGTTGCTGCGCCGGGCCATGACGGGGACGCTCCCCGACGCGATCGTGAAGCGGCCGAAGCAAGGCTTCAGCGCCCCGGAAAAGAGTTGGTACCGGGGCTCGAACCAGGCCTTCGTGCGCGACACGGTGCTGTCCGAGCGCGCGCTCGGGCGGGGGCTGCTGCGGCCGGAATTCGTGCGCCGCACCGTGGAAGAGCACACTTCCGGGGCGAAGAACCATCGCCTGCTGATCTGGTCGCTGCTCAACCTGGAATTCTGGCACCGGATCTTCCTCGAGGGGGAGACTCCGCAGCAGTTCGCGCTGCCGCCGCGGGGGCGGGGGCGACCGTAACTGTCGCGTGCGACGTGGTTGTGCGATAGGGTTCCAAGATCGCTCGCTGCATTCTGTGATCCGACCTCCTGCGGAACCTGGCTGGTGAACGAGGCGCCGCGGATGATGCGCAAGATCGTCGCGATCGTCGGCAATCGGCCGCAGTTCATCAAGCTGGCGCCGGTGGAGGCGGCGTTGCGGGCGCGCGGCGCGGCGCCGCACATGATCCACACCGGCCAGCACCACGACGCGAACATGTCCGAGGTCTTCTTTCGCGAGCTGGGAATCCCCGCGCCGCAGGAGAACCTGGGGATCTCCGGCGGGTCGCACGGGGCGATGACCGCCCGCATGCTCGCCGCGCTCGAGGAGCGGTTGATCGCGCTGGCACCCGACGCAGTGCTGCTGTTCGGGGACACCAACTCGACGCTGGCGGCGGCGCTCGCCGCGGTGAAACTGCGCCTGCCCGCGGCGCACGTCGAGGCCGGCCCGCGGCTCCACGACATCCACAACCCGGAAGAACTCAACCGGCGGGTGGCGGACCTGGTCTCGGGGCTGTGCTTCTGCCCGGACCGCGTGTCGGTGGAGAACCTGCGCCGGGAAGGGCGGACCGACGGCGTGCACTTCACGGGCGATGTCATGTACGACTCGTTCCGACGTTTCGTCGCCCCGGCGCGGGAGCGTGCGGCGGGACTGCTCGCCCGGCTCGGCGTGGCGCCCGGGCGGTTCGCGCTCTGGACGGTGCACCGCGCGGAGAACACCGACGATCCCGCAGCGCTGCGCGAGGTGGTCTCGGCGTTGAAGGCCGCGCCGCTCCCCGCGGTCTTCCCGATGCATCCGCGGACCCGGCAGGCGCTGGAACGGGCCGGGCTGCTCGCCGAGGTGGAGGCCTGCGCCCAGGTGCGGGCGATCCCGGCGGCGGGGTACCTGGACGCGCTCGCGTTGCTCGACTCGTGCGCCAAGGTGGTGACCGACTCGGGGGGCCTGCAGAAGGAGGCCTTCTTCTCGGGGAAGCCGGCGATCGTGCTCTTCCCCGAGACGCCGTGGCCGGCGATCCGGGACGACGGCTGGTCGACGCTCGCGGTGGATGCCGCGGGCAAGGTCACGGGCGCGGCGATCGTCGAGGCGCTCGTCCGCTTCGAGCCGCGCGGGCCGCGCGGTGACCACTTCGGCGACGGCCGCGCGGCGGAGAAGATCGCGGAGTTGATGCTGCTCACGATACGCCCGCCCAGCGGGGTGATTGCGGGGCTGCCCTCATGAGACCGCTCGAGGCCGCACGGGATCGCCGCACCCAGGCGCCGCGCGCGCCGCGACGCCGGTCCGGGAGCGCCAAGACCGAATACCTCCTCACGGTCGTCTGCATCGGCTTGGGCGCGCTCCTGGTGGTCACGCAATTCGCCTGGCGCCTGGTCGCGCGCTACGGGATCCTCTCGCGCGGCTCTGGCGGCTCCCAGGGCGGGTCGCCGCTCCAATGGGTAGACCCCCCGCCGCTTCGGCCGCCCGATCTTCCGGACCTGGTACCGCCGCCGGACGGCTCCCCGCTCAGGCCCCTTCAGCCCAGGGAGGAGGACCCCGGAATCGACCCGGACTGGTTCCTCGGCGAGGACATCACCGAGGAGGACCTGCGCGGGCGCGGCGGCGAGTTCGGAAAACACGGAGAGCCGCGGGGGCCCGACAAGACCCCGGCCTGGGAGAAGGTGGCGGGCGGCACCGACAAGAAGTGGGACGGGTCCCATATTCTCACGAACATGACCCAGTTCGACGAGAACTACACAGGGAACTGGAGCGCCGTTCGCTGCACGCTCGCCTCCCACGTCGCGGCCCGCGCGATGAACGACCCGGGATTCGTGGACCACCTCGTGGCCGCGCTTCAGGAACGACTCGAGCAGGCTCAGGCTTCGAACGATCCGGACGCAGCGAAGGCATTGGTCCCGAACTTCAGGAGTGATCCGTCGGGCCCTCGGGTGGGTCGCCGTTCCGCGGAGGAGTACCAGGAAGGCCTCAAATTCTTGCGGAAGCAAATGCTGAGCGAGAGTCTGACGTATGGCGATCTGGGCCAACTCCAGGACCTGCTCTATGACGCCTATGGAGACATCGATGAGTCCCGCCCGGGCGGAACTTCCCTCCCTCAGTCTTCGAACCTGCGGTTGCTGTGCAATGGCGAACCGCTCAGCTGGGAATCCAAGCAACGATGGGACAAGTGCACTCGCGGGGGTCTTCTCTCGCGAATCAAGGAGCTTCCACCGGGCGGGACTTGCATCGTGCACGTGCCATTCGGCACGGGAAACCACGACATCCTCGTCGGCAAGGACCCGACCGGCCGCAACTACCTCTACGATCCCTTCCCTCGAGGCGTGCCGCAGCTCGTGTACCTGGATGGGCCCGACCGCGACGAGAAGCTCGTGAATGAAGTGCTCGGCAGCTACGAGGATGGCGGCGCCAAACCTTTCACGATTCTCGCTCCCGTTGTTTACCGGAGTGCTCCCCGATGACGCACCGAACGACTCCGCCGTTGGTCCTTGCTCTCTTCCTCCTCGCGAGCAGCGCTGAACCGCAGACCATGGAGCTCGCGAAGTACACCACCTCGGGCGGCTACCAGGCCTATGCCACGAGCCGGGATGTGAACCTCTCCGACCCAAAGGCCCTGGGAAGCGGCAACAGGTACCCGGAGGTCGGCGAGGCCTTCACGCTTTTCGTGAACTTCCGCAACACGGGGCCCGGCGACATCGAAATGCTCACCGCATCCGCCCGGGTCTCCGAGGGCGCGGCCGCCTGGGCGCGCGTCATCGGTGGACCCGTCGAATACGGCCGGCTCAAAGCCGGTGAAAACGTGCGCGAGCGCGCGTTTCGGCTCGAGGTGCTCCCGGACGCCCCGGCTCCCTGCCTGCTCCCGCTGGAATTCCAGCTCACGGCCGACGGAAAGCCGGCATCCCCGGAGGTTCTCCGGCTCGAGATTCCTGTCTTTCGCCCCCCGGTTTTCAGCATCGAGGTCGAGAAGCCGGACACCATCGAGCCCGGCAAGACAGCGATCGTCCGGCTGGTCGCCAAACCGGACCCTCCCGAGCTGGACCTGATCTACGTCTCCGCGCATGTTCTTGATTTCGACCTCAAGGTGACGGGGTCGCTGTCCATCGACCTCAAGAAGCCGAAAGACAGGACGTTCGAATTCGCGGTGCGATCCACACCCGTGGTTTCCTCCGCCTCCGTGCGACTCGGAGTCTTCAGTCACGACAAGAGCGGTCCGTGCTACGAATCCGAACTCACCCTCACCTTCCCCATCCGCCCTGCCGGCCCGCAGGCGATGCTCGAGCTCGCGGGGGCGCCCGGCCTCGATCCCGCCGGCGTCTTCGTGGAGCAATTCGGATATCCCCCCCTGACCCCCGGCGCGACGCGCCCGGCCGGACCGTTCCGCGCGAAGCTCGCCGTGTCGAAGCGATCGTATTCGGTCGTCATCGAAGTGCACGGGCCGCCGGAGTCGCCCCCGCCCCCTTTCGCTGTGGTTCTGGGGGACTGGCCCGGGACGCCGCTCGCCGAGGGCGCGTCCGTGACCCCCGACGACCGCCCGCTCACGTTCGGCTGGACGGGACCTCCGCCGGCCGGCTGGAACCTCTGGGTGCGCGTGCGCGAAGACGCCGTCGTCTTCCAGCTCCACCGCGCGCCGCCGGGGATGATCCACATCCGCGCTGGCGCCTTCGAGATCAATCGCCGCCGGCAGGGGATCAGTCGAATCGTTCCCGGGCGCAAGATCACCCTCTCCGCTTTTTGCCTGGACGCGTTCGAGGTGACCCGCGGACCGTATGCCGCATTCCTGCAGGGCCCCAAGTCGCGCTCGCACGAGCTCTGCGATCCGGCGGAAGGGCCCGGCAAGGACCACACGCCGCTGGGCTGGGACCCGGCGACGCTCGACACGGAGCGCGAGGCGCCCGTGACGGGCGTCGACTGGTACGACGCCTTCGCTTTCGCTCGCTGGATTGGAAAGCGGCTGCCGACCGCGGCGGAGTGGGAGAGAGTCGCCACCGGCCCGAGCCAGCGGCCCTATCCCTGGGGTGATGAGTACCTGAGCAACCTCTGCATCATCCGTAAGTGCCGGCCCGGTCCGATCCGGGTCGGACATGCGTTCACGGATCGCTCCGAGGAAGGTGCGTGGGACATGGGCGGCAACGCCTCGGAGTGGGTCGGCGACTGGTTCCGTCGCGACTACTGGAACGAGGGACCCGATCAGGATCCGAGAGGTCCGGATTCCGGGGAGGAGAGGATCTTCCGGGGCGGCGCATTCCTGCTCAACGAGGACGCGAGTTCGGCACTTTCGGGACGCAGGCTGACGCCGCGCGAGCGTGAGAACTTCATCGGCTTCCGCTGTGCCAAGGACGCGGATCGGTAGCGCACGGGCGCGGCTGTAGATGGAACGGCGCACCGCGCCGTGAAATCGACGGCTCGACCGCTGCGCGCGGTGTCCCGGCGCTGAAGGCGGGGGTCCCGCCCGTCCTCGCACGTCCCTCCGAGATGCCCTGGCCGGCGATTTGGGACATCCCCGCCTACCGCACCGCCCGCCGCGTCTGTACCGGTCCTTCCTTGTACGCCGGCTCGTCGAAGTGCTGCATGTAGCTCCGGTAGAGCGCCCAGTCCTCCGGGCCCGCGTCGGTCTGCCGCGCGTCGCGGTTCACCTGCAGGCGCGAGGTCGTCGCATCGCGCTCGCGGGACTCCACGAAGATGAACCGCTGCCCCTCGGGCGTCAGCACCTTCAGCGTCTTCCGGTCGATCGGCCGGTCGTCGATCGACGACTGCTTGGCCACGAAAAGCTCGAGCCGCGCCCCGGTGATCGGGTCCAACCGCTCATGCTTCAACTCGTGCACGCCGTACGAGGTGCACCCCACGAGCGCGGCCAGCACCAGCGCCCAGGCCCACGATCCCGCCCGCGCCGCCGTCCGGACCGCGCGTCCCGCCGCCGACGGCTTTCCGTCCCACACCATCTCTCCGCTCCTCTTCCTCGCCCTGCGGCGATATCTGCGTCCGTCCGATGTTCCCGGGATCGCGCGCCGGCCACGAGCGCCGCGTCCGCGCAGGGGATCCCGATCCCGGCGCGTCCCCGAAGGCCCCAGCTGCGAACCGCGGCGCGCCGCTCAGAATCTCATCCGCCGGAAAATCAACCCCGTGTCCAGCCCGTTCACGCGCTCCGCCAGCCCGCGCGCCGCTTCCACCAGCCGGTCCACGAAATGCCCCGGCGGCCACAGACCCTCGCCGAACGGGTCGTACTGCGACTTCCCCCGCGGCACCACCTTGTCCGTCACCTCGGTTTCCATGTGGTCGTGCACGAACCGCACCACGCCGCACAAATCCGTGAGCGCATCGAGATACGGCTCCGTCTCCGCGTCCAGCACGAGGTCGAGGAAGCGCCCCTGCGGCCCGGTCGAGAAGGCGAAGAAGTACTTCTCGTCCAGTTCCTTCTTCCCCGCCGTCACCTCCTGCAAGGACCCGAACAGCGTCTTGAACTGGAGCGTCCAGCTCTCCCGGTAGACCGCGCCCTCGAATCCCGGCTTGCAGGCCATCTCCAGAGCCAGCGAAAAGTCGGTCGCCTGCGCCAGGCTCTTTTTTCCCCCGGCCCAGCGCACGCGCAGGGTGAACGGGATCCCCTCGATCACGCCGATCACGTCGGGGTAGCCGTCCTTGTCGAGCTGCAGCGCCAGCTCGGGACAGCGACGGCGCAGCCCCTGGAACTGCAGCAGGCGCTCGATATGCCAGGTCGAACCCCAGGCGAGCAGCGGGCGGCGCTCCTCGCCGGTCCCGATGGCGAAAGGCGGCCGCGCGGACGGATCCGGCGGCTCCGCGCGGTGCCCCGGCCGGCGCAGGTAGGGCAGGCGGGGCGCCTGCGGCGGCTCGGCGTCGAAGCCGATCATCACGACGTCGGACGGCGCGGGCTTGCCCGACCGCGGCGCGGCAGGATCGCCGATGAAGACGATCTCGGGCGGCCCGTCGGCGCGCGCCGCGGCCGCCGGCTGGCCGGGCACCCCGGGCGTGAAGATCACCTCCGGCGGCGCGGGGGAGGCCGGGGGCGGAACCGGCGCCGACGGGATCGCCGGCGACAACGAATGCACGCCCGACGGCGGGTCCTTCGTCGCGTCCTTGGGACCGAGCCGCTTCATGCAGGACTTGAGCCGCTGCGCCCCCGAGGCCAGCCGCTCGATCGTCCCCGCGTCGGGCCAGGACCCGGCGCGGACCGCCTCGGCCGCCTCTTCGGTCGATCCCTTCCGCGGCGGCCCCGTGACGTGCAAAGAGTCCGGACCGAGCCGCACCTCGTGCAGCCCCTTGCACAGTTCGTACAGCACCTGCTGGAAGACGCCGTCGCGGAGCCAGGGCAGCGCCCGGCCGATGTCTGCGTCCTCGGCCTTCGCATCGAAGTTGTCGTCGAAGCCGGTGATGCCGGTCTTGGGCCGCTCGGACGGCTTCTTCCCCTTTTTCTTCTTTTCCGGCCGCTCCCCTTTCACGCGCACGCGCACGTCGAATCCGAACGGGAAGTCCATCACGAAGTGCCAGTTGACCCGCTGCTCCTCGTCCCAGGCCTCGTGTCCGTCGGGCAGGGCGGAGAAGGAGAAGCGGTAGGCGTGGCCGTGGAGCGTGCCGCGCACGCCGGGGAGGCCATCGGCGCCCCACAGCACCTCGTGCTGCGAGCTGCGCTCGATCAGGGGCTCGAAGCAAGCCGGAAGGTCGCCGTTCATTTCGGGGCCCACTACTCGTCGTCGAGGGGATGGGGCGGCCGCGCGCCCTCGGGACAGCGGACAGCGAGATCGCGAGTCATACGCGCAAATCTAGCAGACCCAGTGCAAGCGAGGCCAGAGGATTTCCGTCCGCCGGCCCGGCGCGTCCGGTCCGCTACTGGCGCACCGCCGCCACGGGCTCGAGCACCACCCGACTGGTCCCCTGCTCGTCGCGCACCGTGAGGACCAGCGGCTCTCCGTACCGGAGGCTCCACGCGCGCACCTCGAGCGCCTCGGGATCGCGCACCGGGCGTCCGTCGATCGCGGTGATGATCCTGCCGCCGAGCCGCTCCCGCTCGGCGGGAGAGCCGGGCTCGACGCGGTGGACGTACAGGGCGCAGCCGTCGAACACCGACTCCAGGGCGCGGGTGACTCTTCCGGGCGGCAGGAACACGGTCCCGAGGCCGGGGTCCCAGAGCGGCGGCCAGGAATTGTTCCGGCGGTCCCAGTCGAGCAGGATCGCGTCGGGATCGACGCTGACTCGCACGGGCCGGCCCTCGACGGGCAATTCGAGTGTCCCGCCGTTCCCGGGAAGAAGCGCCCGCCACTCCCGCTCCGCCCCCGTCGCGTCGATCGCGGTCACCCGGAACGCCGGCGCAGCGTCCTGCGGGAAATCTCCGGACTGCGCGATCACGATGCGGCCGGGCTCCACCCGGACGGCGAGGTCGAGGTGGTCCGTCCCGATCAGCCACTGGGTGAAGAACGGGCGCAGGTCGAGGTCGGTCTCGGCGGCGGCGGCCTGGTAAAAGTCCTTCCAGACGGCGAGCTTTCCCTTCGCGACCTCGAGGTAGCGCGCGAGCGCGCGCGCGAAGGCCTCGGGCCCGATCATTTTCTCGAGCATGAGGAAAAGCCACGCCCCCTTGTCATAGTTGGTGTCCTGCGGCGTGGCGTACGTGATATCGACCAGGCTCGGCTCGGGCGCGGGGCCGAGCGCGGCCACCGAGCGCCGATACCCGCGCAACGTCTCGCGGGCGCAGAAGAGCGGGCTCAGTCGCGCGCCGTAACGGGACTCCACGGCCTCCTGCGCGGAGTACTCCGCGAGCCCCTCGCGGAGCCAGTTGCCGCCGTGCCCGAGGAGCTCGCTCTGCGCCCGGTGGCCCCACCAGACATGCGCGGTCTCGTGGGCGAGCGCGAAGAACCACCAGGCTCCTCCCTCGTCCCCCGCCCGGCCGTGGAAGGCGAAGTAGCCCCGCCACAGAGCCACGTAGTGCAGCGCGTTGTAGCTCGCCGCCTCGTAGGAGGGCCCGGTCATGGCGATCGCGAACCGCTTCAGGCCGGAGGGCCCGAACCGCTTCTCGAAATGGTCGAGGCACCATGCGAGGTCGTCGAGGATCCGGTCGGCGTCGACCGGTCCCTCCTCCGGACGCACATAGAGCGCGAGCTCGCCCTCGCCGCGCCGCCGGGTGTGTCGCGCCCAGCGCGCGGCGTAGAAGGTGATCACCGACATCCCCTCGCGCTCCGCGAACCGCCAGGTCGTCCGCCCGTCCGGCTCCGGTTCCTCCCCCTCGGGCTCGCCCGAGGCCACGGCCTGGAAGCCTGCTGGGAGCGTGAGCGCGAGGTCTATGGTGTAGCGCTCGTGAAAGAGCCCGGGGTACCACATCGAGCCGAGGCTGGTGAACGCCTCGTCGGCGCCGAACCACGGGTCGTTGGGCCGCCGCGCGCGCGTCCCGTCCGGCCCCAAATAGGTCGAGGGCAGGGAGTACTCGACCGTCACCGCAGCCCTGTCCCCGCGGGCGAGCGGCGCGGGCAACGGCACCTCGACCAGGTCGACGGGAAAGTCCGCGGAGATCGGGCGGGCGAAGGCGCGCACCGGTACGTCCCCGACCCGGACCGCGGTGATGCGGGCGACGTTGGTGAGGATGAGTTGGAGCGACGTGACGGGCTCGGCCAGGAAGCCCTCGACGTGGAGCCGTGCGACCACTTCGGCGGTCACGCCCTCGTCCGGCGCGGGCACGGGCAGGGCCGGCATACGCAGGCGGATGTCGTAGTGGACGATGTCGCAGCGCCGGGTGCCCGCGGCGATGCGGCGCACGATCTCGACCGCCCGCTGACCGGGCCGTTCCTGCGCGGACGCCGCGACCGAGGCGATCAGGAACGGGATCAGGCAGCCGAGGACCCGACCCATGAGGCATCGCCCGAGGAAAGCACGGGCTCCCCGATGGCCATCCGCGTGACCAGGCATAAGCCCTAAACGACGGTCGCATCCCGTCGTCGTGCTTTGCCCTTGCCCCTGCCCTCTCTCGTCGGGAAGCGGGCAAGGGCAAGGGCAGGGGCAAGGCGGTCCGTTTCGCGTTGATGCCTCGTCACGGCCATTCGTATTCATCGCGATGCCCTGTCCGGCGTGCGACGCGCTCGCAGCCGCGAGATCCGTTGGCCGGCTCATTCCGCGTCCCCCGCGCCCCGTTGCGCCACGAGATCGGCGGCGGCGGCCTGCACCAACTCGCGGGCGCGGTCGGCGGGCGCCTCGCGCTCGGCGCGCCAGAGGCGGCGACCGTCCTCCGAGGCGAGCGCGGCGAGCAGGCGGACGGCCCCCGCGCGCACGGTCGCGAGCGCTCCGAGCGCCATCCGGCACCCGCCTCCGAGCGCTTCGAGCAGGTCGCGCTCGACCGAGGTCGCGAGCGCGGTCTCGGGGTCATGCAGCGGTGCGAGCCGGCTGAGCACACGCTCGTCCCCCGCGCGCACCTCGATCGCGAGGGCACCCTGCCCCGGGGCGGGCAGGAGCGTGAGCAGGGGCAGGATCTCGAGCGCGCGGCCGCGATCGAGCCCCAGTCGGATCAGCCCGGCGTGGGCCATCACCAGGCCGTCGACCGCGCCGGCGTCGAGCTTGCGCAGGCGGGTGTCGACGTTGCCGCGAATCTCCGCGAATCGCAGGTGCGGGTACGACACGCGAATCGAGAGCGCGCGGCGCGGGCTGCTCGTCCCCAGGACGCTGCCCGGAGGCAGCAGCCGCAGCGAAGTCCCATCCCGCGTGACCAGCACGTCGGCGGCGGAGACGCGCTTGGGGATCGCCCCGAGCGCCAGCCCGGCAGGCAGGCACACCGGGAGATCCTTGAGGCTGTGCACGGCCAGGTCGACGCGCCCCTTCCGGAGGGCTTCCTCGATCTCGGCCGTGAACAGGCCCTTGCCGCCGATCTCGGCGAGCGGCTGGTCGCGCCGACGGTCGCCCCCGGTCGTGATCGGGTGCAACTCGACCGCGAGGCCGGGATGGGCGCGCTCGAGCGCCTGCTTCACGCCGGTGGATTGCGCGAGGGCGAGAGGGCTGGCGCGGGTTCCGAGGCGGAGGGCGGCGGGCATTTTGCGACCTCGTCCCCGCGCCCGGCCGCTGCGTCCGGCGGCGCGCCGCCCGGCCCGGTGCGAGATTCTCTGGCTGAGCCTGCAATTGGTTAGGTTTCCGTCGAGAGCTTCTCGCCCGTCACCATATTGGTGCCGCAGGCGACGCAGATCACGGCATCGACGGGCCACTGCTTGTTGCAGTTCGGGCACTTCTTGCCGCTGCCGGCCGAGGCCTTGGCGGGCGGAGCCGTGATCTCGAATTCGTCGCCGCCGCCACCGCCGGCCGGGATGTTGAGCACGGCGCCGCAGGCCGGACACTTCCCCTTCTTCCCGGCAAGCTTGTCGGGGACGTTGAGACTCTTGCCGCAATCACACTCGACTCGGATCGGCATCGGGGGGTTCCTTTCAGGTCACCCGGAACAACCGCTTGAACGCTTCCAGGACCGCGAACCCGGAGTCCTCCCGGAGCTCCTCCTTGAGCACGGAGATGGGCTGCTGGAGCATCCGACCGGCCACGCGCTCCGCGATGCGGGTGGCCTCAGCCTGGCGCTGGTCCGCGTCCAGGCCGGGCACTCCTTCGAGCGCCCGGTCCAACTCGGCGCGGACGAGCGCCTGGAGCTGCCCCTGCACGCGCTCGATCGCGGGCGAGAGGTCGAGGAGCTTGACCGCGTGCATATACTCCCCGACTTCCCGCTCGACGATTTCCTCGCAGCGCGGCACTTCCCGGCGCCGCTCCTCGAGGTTGCGCAGCACCACCTCCTGGAGATCGTCGATATTATACAGATACACGTTTTCGATGGAATCTGTTTCGGGGTCGACATTGCGCGGCACCGCGATGTCGATCAGGAACATCGGCCGGTTCTCCCGGGCCGCCATCGCGCGCGCCACCGCGGCGCGCGAGATCAGCGGCTTCGGCGAGGAGGCGCAGGCGACCACCACGTCCGACAGGCGCAGGAAATCCTCCAGCAGCTCGAGGGGCGCGGCCTGGCCGCCGACCTCGCGCGCCACCTGCTCGGCCGTCTCCATCGTGCGGTTGCACACCACCACGCGCCCGATCCCACGCTCGCGCAGCCGCGCCGCGGTCTCCTGCCCGGTCTCTCCCGCGCCCAGGATCAGCAGGGTGCGCTGCCCCAAATCCTGGAACACCTTGAGCACGAACTCCACCGCCACCGAGGAGACGCTCACGCTGTGCTGGCCCAACCGGGTCACGGTGTGCACCTTCTTGGCCACCGCGAGCGCCCGCTGGAACAGAGTGTTGCACAGCCGGCCGGTGGATTCGGCCGCCTTGGCCCGCAGGTAGGCGTCGCGCACCTGGCCGAGAATCTGAGTCTCGCCCAGCACCATGGAGTCGAGGCTGCAGGCGACCCGGAAGAGGTGCCGGACCGCCTCCGAGCCGGTGTGGAAGTAGGAGCACTCGGCGAGCCGCGCGGGCTCGACGCCGGACTCCTCGGCGAGAAACGCACGCAGGTCGTGCTCGGATACGGGAACCCCGTCGGCGACCGAGTAGAGCTCGACCCGGTTGCAGGTGGAGAGGACCACCGCCTCGGCGACCGGGTGCTTCGACCGCAGGCGAGCGAGCGCGGCAGGGATGCGGTCGGCGGCAAACGCCAGCCGCTCCCGCACCTCCACGGGGGCCTTCCGGTGGTTGACGCCGACGACGATGAGGTCCAGGGCCATCCGTCAGCGCCGCTCCGCATGCGGTTCGAACCGACGATCGCCGGGCGATGCCATGGACGGCGCCTCTCAGAAGCGATGGAAGCCGGAGCCCAGGAAATGGGCGCCGAAGTAGGTGAAGATCACGAAGCCGAACCCGAGCACGCCCACCATCGCCAGCCGGCGACCGCGGAAGCGCGGCAGCAGTTGCACCACCACGATCCCCGTGTAGGCCGCCCAGGTCAATCCGGTCCCCAGGATCTTCGGGTCGGCGTACCAATGCGCATCGGGCGGCAGCGTCGCGCGGCCGAGCCAGAGTCCGAGCGCGCCGAGCGCGATCCCGGCCGTGAGCATGATCCAGCCTGCCGTGATCGTGCGCGCGCTCACCGTCTCCATCACCTCCAGCGCGGGCAGCAGCCAGATCAGGCGCCCCGGCCGGCGCGATTTCAGTTGGCGCTCCTGCAGGAGGTACATCACCCCGGTGACGAAGCCGAGCGTGAAGGCCGCATAGCTGAGCACGGTGAGGGAGACGTGCGCCGCGAGGAGGAGCGGGTGCGACTCCGGCACCTCGGCCGGGGTGCGCATGAGGAAAAAGGAGCCGCCGGTGATCAGGGTGATCACCGGAAGCGAGAAGGAAACCACCGCAGGCAGGCGGAAGAGCGTGCCGAGGACGAGGACGAGGATCGTGACCGAGACGAGGAAGAGGAGCAGGGAGTCCATGGCGCTGAGGATCGGGAACCCGCCGCTGGCGACGCCCCGGTACACCAGGAGGGCGGCGTGGCAGAGCACGGCCAGGGCGGCGAGCGCGCGGGAGGAGCGGCTCGCCAGGTCGCCGCGCCGGAGCAGGTGGACGACCGCCGTGACCGAAGCGGGGATGTAGAGGAAGAAGCCGAGGCAGAGGAGGACGTGCTGCGTGAACGGGTACATGGTTGCTTTGGGCTCGCGGCCGGAGGACCCGGGCCGGACGGGCGCGGGTGCGGGTCGCCCGATGGGCGGTCCTTCGGCATCCGGTCCGGCGGGTCGGCGCGGCGCAGGCGGCTAGTTGCCGCCCTCGAGCTCCTTGAGCTTCGCCTCCATCTTGGCGTACCAAATCTCGCTGTTGGGAGTCTTGGGCACGAGGGTCTTGATGGACTCGAAGGCCCTGGCGAACCGGGCCTTGTCCTTCGTATGCTCGGCGAAGGTGGCGATCGTGCCCCAGAAGTTGGTGGCGTCGCGTTTGTCGGCGGGGATCCGTCCCGTGTCGGCCATCGCGGCCAGCTTGCGGCCCGCCTCGACCTGCGTGGGCACGTCCTGGGTGACCGTGATCATCGCGTCCTTGAAATCGTTGGTGACCAGCAGCGGATCGAGCCGCGACTTCTGGTCGGAGGTGAGATCGCCGATCGCCTGGACCTGAGCGGCGACCTCGGCGGCCGGCAGTGGTTGCAGCTCGAGAATGCGCACCAACCAGGCGAACTGGGCGGCAGGGTCGCCTGCCTTGGCCTGGTCTCGGAGTTGGAGCGCGGCCTGGGCCTCCTCCTGGAGCTTGCGGAAGTCGGCGACTTCGCGGGGACCGCGCTGGCGTGCGACCACCAGGCCGGTTTCGTCCATGAAGACGAGGTGGGGGAACCCGGACCCGCCCTTCTGCCCGAGCAGGTTGGGCAGCGGGTCGGTGGGGATGCGGGAGGTGATGTGGTTGAACAGCACCACGCCCTTGGACCAGTCCGCGAATTCCGGCGAAACGAGGGCGCCGCCCTCGAGCTTGCCGCAGGGGGGTCAATAGGAATAAGAGCGGTTGAAGTAGCCGAAGATGAGCTTGCCGCCCGCTTTCGCGGCGGAGCGCGCCTGGTCGAAATCGGTGGTCCAGGCGGCGGCCTTGAAATAGGCGGAGGCGAGTTTCTCCTGTTTCTTCGCTTGCAGGGCGGAGGTGTCCTCGGCATGGATGGGGCCGGCCAGGGCCAACGCCAGTAGCGCGGCGGGGAAGACTCTCACGTTCGTTCTCCTGCTGGAACCCGAGACGCATTGCTCTAGCGTAGCGGGGGAGCCGCGTCGTGTCACGCAATACCCTGGGCCGCCGGCTGCGGATTGACGCCCGGCGTAATCCGGTGTTATCCTCGTCGTCGGCGGGTTCCTGAAGCCGAGGTAGATCCGATGGGTGCGGAAGGCAGAGCGCTCGCCGGCACGGCGGCCGTCCTGGCGGCGGCGATCGCCGCGCTGGGGCTGCTGGTGGCGACGCGCGAGCTGCCGGCGCGGGCCCCGGTCGGGGCCGAGAGTGCCCGGGGCCAGGCCGCCCGTCCGGTCCGACCCGCCGATCCGGGCGGTGCCGGTGCGAAGGCCGCCCCCGTTGCGGGGACCCGGGAAGGCCCGATCGAAGCCCCTTCCGCGCGGGTCACGGGCCTCGAGCAGGATCCGATCCACGATCCCGGCGGCGGGACCGACCCCGATGCCGGCCCAGGCCCGGGCGCGATCGCCGACCCCGCCGCGCGCGGTTCGGGCCCCGAAGAGGATCCGGGCCCGGACCACGGGGCTCCCGACGCCCGCCCGCCGAAGGCCGGCGACGATCCGGACGAAGGGCCGCGGAAGGCGCGCTGCGAAGCCCTGCTCGCGGCCGCAGAAGCGGCGGCGCTGGACGGCCGGATCGCCGAGGCCGAGCGGATGCTGGAGGAGTTGCCCGCGGACGCGGACGCGGAGTCGCGCGCGCGGGCGGAGCTTCTGCGGATGGAATTTCCGATCCGGCTCGCGCTCGAGGAAGGGCGGGTGCTGTATCGGGCGGGCGAGGGGCGGCGCGCGCTCGCGGCACTCGAGGGCGTGGACGTGCCGGGCGCGGCCGAACTGCGCGAGCGGATCGCCCGCGTGGTCGAGCTGAGCGAGGCTGCCGCCGCCGCCGCGGGCGCGGGCCGGGAGAACGAGGCGGTCCTCTCCTGGGTCGGCGTGCTCGCGGCCGAGCCTGACGGAGAGAATACCTATCGCGCCGCCGCTTCGGTCCATCCCTGGGTGCGCACCCGCTGCCGCGTGCCGGCGGAGATCGAGCTCGCGGCGGCGAACCGGGAACTGCGCGCGGCGCGCTGGTCCGAGGCGCGCGAACGCTTCGACCGGGCGCTCGAACTCTTCCCGCACCACGAGGAGGTCGAGCGCGCCATCCGGGAGTTCTGCCGCGAAGCCGAGCGCGACTTCAATTCGGACATGGCGCTCCACCACAAGGGGCAGCTCGGCCTCGACCTCCTCCTCGCGAGACTCGAGGGCGTGCTCGCCTTCCTGCGCCCGGAGGACGGCGATCTCTACGCGTCGTATCGCGGCGTGTACGAGCGGCTGCGCGCGCGCAAGGGGAATTGAGCCGAGCGGCCACCGCCGTCGGCCGCCGTCACTCGATGTTGGTGTGCCGCCGCGCCATCTGCTCCTCGGGGACGCGCAGATGGTCCCGCAGGGCCAAGACCACGGAATCGAAGTAGACCAGCAGCGCCTGCTCGAACAGGCTCCGCTGCGGCTGGCGGGAGAGGACCTTGCCGGGGGCGGACTCGTCGGACCTTCCCGCCGGGATGGTCACGATCAGGTCGGCGAAGTCCCCCATCGGCCCGTCCGGGCAGGCGGTGAGGAGGACGACGGCGGCGCCGGCTTCCATCGCGGACGACATGCTGTCCTGCGTGATGCGGGTCGAGGCGGAGCCCGAGCAGGCAACGAGAAGGTCGCCCGAGCCGATGCGCGGGGTGGTGATCTCGTCGACCACGTGGACCGTGAGGCCGAGGTGCATCAACCTCTGGGCGAAGGTCTTCACGATCAGGCCGCTGCGTCCCTGCCCCGTGACGTAAACCCGTCGGGCGCCGACGAGGCGGTCGAGGAAGTCCTTGCCCTCGGCGCCGTCGAGGCGCTCGAACACGGCGCGCAGCTCCGAGAGGACCAGTTCGGCGTTCTTGCGGATTTTGTCCATGGCCGCCTCAGAGGATCAGTCGTTGCAGGTCGAACACGGGCCCTTCGCGGCAGACGGTCTCGTAGTGCCACGAATCCCCGCCGGGGTCCTTGACCGGCCAGACGCAGGCGCGGCATGCGCCGAGGGCGCACCCCATCCGGTTCTCGAGCGAGATCTGGCAGGGGGTCCCGGTCCGGCGGGCGATCGCGGCGACCGCCTCGAGCATGGGGGTGGGGCCGCAGGTGAGGACTTCGGCCGCCGGATCCTCGCGCAGGGCGTCCTCGAGGAGCGCGGTGACGAACCCCTTGCGGCCGCGGGTGCCGTCGTCGGTCGCGACTTCCACCCGCGTCCCGAGCTCGCGCAGCTCGCGCTCGAGGCAGAGGGCCCCGACCGTACGGGCCCCGAGGAGCACGCGGATGCGCCCGGGAGCGGTTCCCGCGGCGATCAGGCGCTTGGCGAGGTAGAGCAGGGGCGGGATGCCGACCCCGCCGCCGACCAGCACGGGGGTGCGCGAAGCCGGCGGCAGGCGGTAGCCGTGTCCCTGCGGGCCGAGGAGAGAGACCTCGGTGCCGGCCGCCATGGCCGCCATCTTCGCGGTGCCGCGGCCGACGACCTCGTAGAGGAGGTCGAGCCGCGCGGGCGCGCCGGCGCGGCCGGGGAAGAGGTCGCAGATGCTGAAGGGTCGGCGCAGGAAGGGATCGCAGTTCCCGGTGAGCCGCAGGTGGACGAACTGTCCGGGCTCGATCTCGGCGGGGAACCCGGGCGCCTCCAGGCGCATGAGGTAGAAGCCCTCGGCGCAGGCCGTGTTGCCGACGACCGTGGCGGGGCCCAAGTAGCGGGAGGTCATGAATCGCCTCGGAAGCATGTCGGGACGCATCATAGCAGACCGCCGGCGGGAGCGACGAAACGAATCGCACCCGGGGAGCCGGCTTGGGGCCTCCTCGGCCCGGCCCAGGGCGGCCAGGCGCCGGGGCGAGGAACGTGGGGTCCGCCGCCTACCGGCCGGCGGTGTCGAGAAGTTCGCGCCGGCGCACCGCCAGGGTCCGCCAGGGATCGGGCGCCTCGCCGGCGAGCATGCGATCGACCTCGGCCGACGCCTCGGCCTGCTGCTCCGGCCCCTGTCGGTACAGGCACCAGGCGAGCGTGAGGATCGCGCGCGCCTGGTCGGGACGGCAAGGGGCGTCGACGGCTCCGACCGCGCCCCGCAGGTCCTGCTCCACGCGCGCCAGTTACCGGGTCCCGCGCTGGATCGAGTTCGCCGCGGAGCTGCCGAAGACCGCGACGGGGAAGACGCAGCGCGACAAGCTGGGCTGAACGGCCGCAGAAATTCGCGTGACAATCCCGCGTTCGGGCGGTAGGCTGTCCGAACGGAGTCCAGCACATGTACGCCGTCGATTCGCACAGCCGAGAGATGAACCGGAACACGCAAGCAACCGCTCGGCAGATCGATGGGCGGTTTCTTGCGTGCGAGCGGATTCTCCGCAGTTGCACGAAACCGCGACGCAGCGGCAAGGAATTCCTGGCAGCGGAAGGAATTCCCTGGCAGCGGCAAGAAATGGTTTCGCAGGTGCAAGAGAATTCCGTGCAGCGGTCAGCCAGGATTCCGCAGGGGAAAGGGACTCCAAGCGGTGCAAGAATTGGTTTCTTGCAGGCACGAATACTTGTCTTACCTGCACGAATACGTGCTGAACATGGGCAAATATGATGCGTAACATGTTTATATTAAACAGTTTACAGTGATTGGCATCCGGGAGCGACCGGAGAAACCCCCAGCCACAAGGGAGAGCATCCGCATGGCAGCCACGCAACGCTACTTTCCGACCGACGAGGGCAAGCAGGGAGCTTGGATGACCAATTTCCGTGACAAGATCCCCACGCACGGGCCGACCTGCGGGATCGCCGCCACGCAGATCACGGATACGGTCGCGGACATGAACTTCAACATTTGGCTCTTGGGCACTTGGCACCCGGCCCTTCAGAACGACGTGAAGGAGGGGACCACGTATAAGAAGCTCATCCGCGAGGGAACCGGTGGAATCGTGCCGGTGCCTGTGGGCAGCACCTTTCCCAGCCCGCCCGCGCCGGCGGTGCGTCCGCCCGGCGTGCTCACCCGGCTGTTCAATCTGGTGCAGCGCATCAAGCTCGCCACCGGATACACCGAGGTGATCGGCCAGGATTTGGGCATCATCGGCGCGGCCGACACGGTCGAGCATCCGTTCTCCGAGTTCAACCTGAAGGTGGTACAGGGGGCGACGAACCAGGCCGTGCGGATCGACTTCAAGAAGTTCGGCCACGAGGGCGTCCACCTCGAGTGCCGCCGCAACAACGGGGCGTGGGAGTTTATCGGCATCGACACCTCTTCGCCCTACCTCGACGAGCGGCCGCTGCTCGTGGTCGGCGCCGCCGAGACCCGCGAATACCGCCTGCGCTGGTACGACGACGGTCCGAACGGCGATTGGAGCCCGGTGCAGAAAGTCGCGGTCGGGGCGTAGGACCCCGGCGGTGAAGCCCCCGGGTTTCCGCGGATCCTCGTGCGGCTACTGCCGCTATCTCCTCGCCGGCGCGATGGAGTAGTCGTGCGTAGTGCGCCACGAGGCGCAGCGGAGTGGCGTCTCGCGGCGCGCTCCGCTGCGCTCGGTGCGGCGCTCCGAACCGCAGAGGCATCCGATGACTGCTCAACTTGTTTCTGCACGGATCCTGACATGGTGGGTCCTCGCTCGCTGCGCGGGTCACGTTGTCGGAACTCAGTGTAGCTGGACTACGTGCATTCATCCTTGGATGGGGCCGGCGGTTACGCAGATCCGTCTAAGGCCGGGCATCGATTGGCCCGGATCGCGCCGCATCTTTTGGACTCGTAGCATTCTGTGTCCGTTGAGCCATCTACTCCGAACCACATTAGTAGGCAGACCGTCTCGCCGCGTTGGCGCTATTTATGCGGATCTGTCCAATATACGTTAGGCGGAGCGAGACCTTCGTCATTCACATCCGACCTGCTACAATGACGACCAAAGACCATCCAAACCTAAGGATTATCAAACAAGATGAAATGCACAGATATGACCATACCGCTTGTGTCAGTGATCACCCCCGTCTACAACGGTGCTGAGTACATCGCCGCATGCATCGCCTCGGTCGCCGCCTCAGTGACCTGTGGACGCATCGCCGTCGAGCACATCATCATCGATGACAGCAGCACCGACGGGACCGTCC
>ORJL011738622.1_pt1 | contig 44757 bp, 32 predicted proteins | sample 1779941 | NCBI WGS metagenome assembly ORJL01 (sample SAMEA104232317, study PRJEB22302) | groundwater metagenome | biome: forest; feature: aquifer; material: groundwater | place: USA | collected 2011-08-07 | depth 5.8 m | reverse complement strand
AAGGCGAAGGACCAGGCCCATGAGCTGCTTCCAGAACCCGCCCAGCGTAGACCGCATCATATTTGGTGTCGTTAACCGGCTCAACATCGCCTGGAAGGCCAAGCCCATTTCTCAATTTACACACTACTCTTGACACTACCGACCGCCCGTGGTGTCCGGCAAAGTTCTGGGCGAGGATATCTGTGTGCATGGATTGAAACCGGCGCTGGGCGATGGATTCAATCCATACGTTGGCGATCTTCAGTCGAGTGCTGATGATTGCAGGGGGAGTAGTGCGCTTACCCTTGTGCCTTGGCCCACGGCGCTGGTCACCTGCCAGGTCCCCCCGACCTGCTCCGCCTGGCCGGCGATTACGGTGAGGCCCAGGCCCGGCGTGGACTCGGTTGGATCAAAGCCGCAACCATTGTCCTCAGACGTGACGCCGAGGTGCCCCTGCACGTCGATGCCCAACGAGATACGGACACTTGTTGGTTTGGCGTGGCGGTACACGTTGCCCAGCGCCTCCTCCAGGATGCGATAGGCGGCGAGCCTAACCGGCCCGGGGATCAGGTTGCAGCACGGGTCATCCAGGCGTTTTACCTCAGGTTCAATATCCAAATCCAGGCGGGCGTTTCCCTGGAAGTTGTCCACGAGCGAGGCGACGGCCGGCACCAGCCCCACTGCAATCAAAGAGGGATGCAGTCTGTGGCTGGCTTGCCGCACATCGTGCTCACGGACCTCGTCAATCAATTTTTGCGCCTGGCACAGCAGGGTCTCGACTTTTCCGGGATCCCTGCGCAGGAGGTCGTGGCAGTCCGATAACTTTTGCCACGCTATCAGGAGCTTGGTCTGCACCGGTCCGTGCAGGAGCTCGGCGATCTCTCGGTCCAGCCGGTCGCGGGATTGCAGGAGAGCCCTGGTCCGTACCTGCTCCAACTCCCGGGCCTGTGCTTGGACCCGCTCCGTGGCATCACGCAAGGTTATGAGCCTGCCCATCGCCCGGCCACTCCTGTCGGTCAGAGGTAAGCAATGTATTTCATAGCACCGCCGGCTAATACCCTGGCGCAGATAGATTTCCGCTTCAATGCGCGTCTCACCGGTGCAAATTCCCGCGAGATCTGGCCAGGCGCTGAATACTTCCTCCATCTTCTTGCCGACAGCCCGAACATAATGAAGGCCCAGAAGCTCCTGGGCCGCCGGGTTGAGGTCCACGATCCGGCCTCCCGGTTCCACAACGATGACGATGTCTCGTATGGCCTCGAAAACCTTCTCTCGGGCGACTGGCGCCAGGTCCAAGAATCGGTGGTGGAAGAGCGCCCACGCGACCATGCCTCCTCCAAACATGAAGACCGTTGTAGCCATGTTGAACCCAGGCAGTGGGTTGAACGGAGACTGGAAAACTATGTCAGCCAGGGCGGGCATTATACCGACCAAGATGATGAGCCACGTCTGGCGCCGGTAAACAGTCGATGAGTTCCGGAGGGAAGCGGCGAGGAGCAGCGAAGCGCCAAAGCCGAGAGCGTAAGAGTAGGCCATATAGGCGTAATACCATGGCCCGTTCTTGGACACCAGGAGGGCAAGCGTCCCCATCTCCCTCAGCTCGAAGTCGTAACGGAAAAGCTGATGCTGGCCGATGGTGAATGACAAGAGAGTGGTGATGGCTGGCATTACCAGCAAGGCGCCCAGGCGTCGCCGGTTTAGCCAGTGACCCCGGCCAGAGTGCTGTAACGCCATCATCAACCAGCAGACCATCATGACTGAGATAAACATGAACCTGGGCATGGTTGTGAGAATCTTATCGGTCAGGCCTGTAAGGGAGAGGTCAAAGGCATAAGACCATGACCAGGCCGAGGCCATAAGAAGGGCTGAGCCAAAAGGAGCCGCCGCAGGTACACCGCGCTGGCGCAGAACGTAGACTGCCAGAAGCATATACATACCGGCTGAAACAAACACCGGCACCGCAAAAGGCGTGAAGATCACGGCAAATAGTTCCCTTGTGCCGGCATCATACACATTGGCCGCATTATAGAGGCGATCCGTTGGCGACGCAATATGCCGCCGCATCCGGTCTCGACACGCGACATTGAGGCATAATCAGGCAAGGGTGGTTGCTTCGTGAAGGCAATTCCCGTCCGACGACGGGGTCGATCATCTGCCTGACTCGTATCGCCACCCCGCACCTCCACCAAGAGATGCGAATATTCTACTATGAGGCGATAGCCCAGGATTGTGCAAAAGACCGCGACGTTTGTGGGACTGTTCCGAAAATGCCGGTAATATACAGAAGAAGTAGACGGTTGTCAGCAGTGCATGCGAAGAATTATTTGTCGCAATAGCCATGCTTGACCTCTTGCGACTAAATCTGTTATTGTCACTGCCAACTGGACGTCAAACGGCCTAGCATGCGGAAGCATCTACTCTTATTCTCATTAGGGCAAGCTACCGGAAAAGTGGAAGAGCTTCTCCTGGCAGAACGCCGATTACTACGAGGCCATCCGCTGACGGATGGATCTATGGCGACTGTTGTGATGCGACAGAGGTTTTCTTCAAAGCCAAAGAGAGCCACGTGAGATGGAAATGAAAGGGTGATGAAGTGAGCAACAACCTGGGGAAGCCTGAGTACGGATCGGATGTCATAGTTGATCTCATGAAGGCACTGGGTATCGAGTACGCCGCCTTCAATCCGGGAGCCACTTTTCGAGGAATCCAGGACTCCATCGTGAACTATGGCGGTAACGAGGCGCCTGAGGTTATCGAGTGCTGCCACGAAGAAATTTCGGTTGCTATTGCTCACGGGTATGCAAAGGTAACAGGCAAGCCGATGGCAGCCATCACCCACAACATCGTTGGATTGCAGCACGCCTCAATGGCCATCTTCAATGCCTGGTGTGACCGGGTGCCGATCCTGGTAATGGGCGGAACCGGACCAATGGATACTACCCGCCGGCGTCCCTGGATCGACTGGGTGCACACGGCCCTGGTGCAGGGGAACCTGGTGAGGGACTATGTGAAATGGGACGACCAGCCTTACAGCGCCGCCGCTGTGCCTGATTCGCTCATTCGCGGTTATCGTCTTGCGGTTACCGAGCCCTGCGGCCCGGTCTACCTCTGCTTTGATTCGGACATTCAGGAGCTGCCGCTCAAGGAAGCGGTCCCCTTGCCCGAGATTAGGCGCTTTGCCCCTGCCCCGGCGCTGCCTCCCAATACCGATGCCGTGCGCCGGGCCGCCGATCTTCTGGCCAGGGCCCAGAGCCCCGTTATCATTGCGGACCACACCGGGAGAAATCCGGACGCTGTTGCCTCATTGGTGGAGCTTTCGGAACTCCTGGCAGCGCCGGTTATCGATCGCGGGGCCCGGTTCAACTTCCCTGCGACCCATCCGTTGGACGCTGAAGGAATAGAGCGAGAGGTCCTGGGCAAGGCTGACGTTGTCTTGGCGTTGGATGTCTTTGACCTGTACGGCACACTGGGGAATGTAGACAAAGCCAGTCGAGCTTTCACCTCCTGCCTGCGGGAAGACGCTCAGTTGATCCACATATCGCTGGACGAGTTGATAACCAGAAGCTGGTCCAGCGATTACCAGAAGTTACAGGCTGTAGATGTGCCTATAGTCGCCGATACGAGTCTGGCCATCCCTCAACTTCTTTGCGCCTGCCAGGAGCTGGGCATTGACGTCGAACGGGCGAGACGGCGCTACGCGGAGCTCAAAGAACAGCACGCAGCCAGACGAGCCGGTTGGCGGAACCATGCAGCATCGGTCTCCGGTGAGCATCCTATCGCCCAGGCCGCCCTGATTGCCCAGTTGGGGGAGGCTGTCAAGCATGATGACTGGGTGGTGTCCAACTGCACTTTTAACAGCTGGGCCCGCCGCCTATGGGCCTGGGAGCAGCCACATCAGTACCTCGGGCGCTGCAATGGCGGCGGGCTGGGGTACGCTCCCGGAGCGTCCATCGGGGCTGCTCTGGCTTACCGTGGCACCGACAAACTGGTGATCGACTTGCAATCTGATGGAGATTTCCTCATGTGTCCAAGCGCCTTGTGGACGGCGTCCCACCATCGGTTGCCTCTTCTGTTTGTAATGCTGAACAACCGCAGCTATTTCAACTCTGAGGAGCATCAGTCAGAAGTGGCCAGGACCAGAGGGCGAGACATGAAGCGGAGCGGGATCGGTACTAAACTCGCCGATCCCCCGGTGGACTTCGCGCAGATGGCCAGATCCTTCGGCGTACACGGCGAAGGGCCGATAGAGAAGCTTGACGACCTGGGTCCGGCCCTCAGTCGCTGCCTTAGCGCCATCAAGGAGCGAAAACAACCGGCCATGATCGATGTGGTGGTGCAGGACCGGTAGATACACAACACGTGAAGTTGCCTTGGAGGCAGAGGAACCAGGTCTGCAAGAGAACCCAATTGAGTCCTTGAAGCACGTACATTTCCCGTGAGGCGCAGCACAGTGCTTTACACGAAAAAAGTTTGACAAGAAACAGCCCCCTATGATATACGTTATCTACTCCGGAGCGCTTCGCGCTCAGGGTTAGAGAGTCGTGGACGCTTGTCCAGCATCCCGGGCATAATTATTCACTGGAGGTGTTTGGTTGCAAAGGAAAATGGGCCTTTTCGGCATTATCCTTCTGCTCGTTGCCGTCTTGACGGCCTGTGCTCCGGCGGCGGCGCCAACTGTAGCGCCGACTGCTGCCCCTAAGGCCACAGCCGCGGCGCCGGCTGCTGCTACGCCAGCGGCCAAGGCCACCACTGCCGCTCCGGCCACCACTCCCGCGGCGGGCGCCGCTTCGAAGCCGGCTGGCACCGGTCCAATCAAGATCGGCTTCCTGACGCCGCTGCAAGGTGTATATGCCCAGTTGGGCGGCGATATGCGGGATGGTTTCCTGCTCTACCTCGATCAGAAGGGCAACACCCTGGCCGGGCGCACTGTGCAGGTTACCGTAGAGGATGACGAGGTCAAGCCTGACGTTGGGCTTACCAAGGCCAAGAAACTGGTCGAGAAGGACCAGGTACATATTCTGGCCGGCGTTGTCTCCAGCGGAGTGGCAGCCGGGATTGCCGACTACGTCGTTTCCCAGAAGATCCCGCTGATGCTGACTAACGCTGGTGACGACCCGCTGACTCAGCAGAAGGCCAGCCCGTATATCTTCCGGGTTTCCTTCGCCAACAGCCAGACCGCGATGCCTATCGGCGAATATGCTTCCAAGAAGGGCTACAAGAAGGCCGTCATCATTGCATCGGATTACCCGGCCGGATGGCACCACACGGGTGGGTTTGCCCGCACGTTTACCCAGGCCGGTGGGCAGATTATCCAGGAGATCTATTACCCGCTGGGGAGCCCAGACCTGGCTCCGTTCATCAGCAGCATAAAGCAGGATGCAGACGTTGTTCATACGTTCTCTGCGGGCGCTGACGGGCTGAACTTTGTGAAGACCTACAACGAGTACGGTCTCCGTGGAAAGATACCGCTGGTTGGCAACTGGACAACCACCGAGGACATGCTGGCTCAAGAGGGCGACGCCGCTCTGGGAGTTGTAAACGGATATCCGTTTGTCCCGACCCTGGACCGAGCGCAGACCAAGGCTTTCGTAGATGCCTACACGAAGAAGTATAATAAGCCGGTCCCGCCCCAGGCCGAGTTTGGATATGCCGGCGCCATGGCTATCGATGCGGCCCTGCAGGCTACAAAGGGCAATATCGAAGACGTAGATGCCTTCGTCAAGGCTCTCGAGAACGTTCAGATCGAAGCCCCGAGAGGGCCGATCAAGTTCGATAAGTACCACAATGTGGTTCAGAACATCTACGTCACTGAGGTTAAGAAGGTCGACGGGAAGCTCGTGAACGCTGCAATCGAAACGGTACCGAGCGTATCCCAGTTCTGGAAGTGGACTCCGGAAGAGTACCTCAAGATGCCACAATATGCAGAACTGAAGGGCAAGTGGGCCAAGTAAGTACAGCGGAATACAATTATGGCGGGGAGAAGCCCAATTTGGGCTTCTCCCCAACCATATCCGGCAAGCGCGGGTGGGGCAGGACCAAGAGACAATGAACACCTGGATAATACAGACGATGAACGGGCTGTCGTTTGGCATGCTTCTCTTTCTGCTGGCCGCGGGCCTATCGTTCACGTTCGGTCTCATGAATATCGTAAACCTGGCGCATGGGTCCTATTTCCTCGTTGGGGCCTACGTGGGCCTGACGGTGGCGAAGAGCACCGGTAACTTCATTCTGGCTGTGATCGCTGGGGCCGTCTCGGTGGGAATCCTCGGCCTTCTAATGCAGCGCTTCCTGTTGCGCCATCTCCAGAAGGAGCACCTGGCCCAGGTGCTCCTTACTATCGGATTCCTGTTTATTCTGGCCGACCTGTCGCTTGTGATTTGGGGTGGGGCGCCGCAGATCATCAGCAAGCCTCCGCCCTTCGATGGCTCCATGCGTATCGGTGACAGTGCCTTCCCCAGCTACCGTGTCTTGATCATCGCAGTAGGGGTCGTGATGGCCGTACTGCTCTGGTGGCTGCAGGAGCGCACTGCAATGGGGGCCAACGTCCGCGCTGCAGTTGATGACGAGGAGATGAGCGGGTCGATAGGCGTCAACGTGTCCCTGCTGATGACGGGGGTTTTTGGGCTTGGGGCTGCCCTGGCCGCGATGAGCGGAGTATTGGGTGGGGCGGCTATGTCAATCTACCCTGGCTTCGACCTGGAGGTGTTGCTACTGGCGCTGGTAGTGGTAATAGTTGGAGGCCTGGGTAGCCTGAAAGGAGCCTTTGTCGCGGCCCTGCTGGTGGGCCTGCTGGATACCTTCGGTAAGGCCAACTTCTCAGAGCTGTCCCAGTTCACGATCTTTGCTCCCATGGCAATAATCCTGGCAATCAGGCCAACGGGCCTCTTCGGCAGATCATGAGAAGACCGTTAGTTCTGCTGGGGGGGGCGGTTGTGGCTCTGGTCGTTCTGGCGCTGCTGCCGCAGTTCCTGGAGTCTTATTATGTTGGGCTGATGGCCCTGGTGCTTATCTTTGGCATCTTCGCCTTAAGCCTGGACCTGTTGTTGGGGCAGTGCGGGCTTCCATCCTTGGGCCACGCGGCCTCATTTGGGACCGCTGCATATGTAGCGGGATACCTCTCTCTCAAAGTAGCCAATAACTTCCCCTTGAACTTCGTCGCCGGCCTCGCGGCGGCAGGGGCAATCGCTGCCATATTTGGCTTGCTGGCGCTGAGGACACGCGGCATCTATTTTCTGATGATAACACTCGCTCTGGGGCAGGTCCTTTATGGGATAGCCCTGAAGTGGAAGTCCGTTACGGGTGGGGATGACGGCATGCCCGGCATTCCCCGTCCGAACCTGAGCCTGATGTCCTGGGACCTTGGACAGGTTACCAATTATTACTATTTCACCCTGATCTTCTTCTTGCTGGCCTGCGTACTCATGTACTTCCTGATCAGATCGCCTTTTGGGCATTCCCTACGAGGTATTCGGGAGAGCGAATCAAGGATGATGGCCCTCGGCTACAATATCTGGGCGCACCAGTATGTCGCCTTCATCCTGGCAGGGATTTTCGCCGGGCTGGCAGGCATACTCTTCGTCTACTACAACAACATGGTAAGTCCTAAGGACCTGCATCTTATCTCTTCGGCCAATGTACTGTTGATGGTCATACTTGGAGGCAGCGGCACTTTCTTTGGCCCGATGCTGGGGGCTGCCGTAATCGTGCTTCTGCAGAATATTGTCAGCAGCTCCATCGAGCGGTGGACCCTGGTGCTTGGTGTAATATACGTGCTGGTTATCATGCTGGCCCCGGGCGGTATTCTGGGACCCTTGAAGGGCAGGTTGCGTCGATGGATAGCAGTGTAGCTCCGCTTGAAGTAGAGGGTCTTAGCCGGAACTTCGGCGGCCTGCAGGCGTTAATGGGAGTGAACTTCTCGCTCCAGCCGGGTGAGCGCCGGGCCATCATCGGACCTAACGGTGCCGGCAAGACTACGTTCTTTCATCTGATAAGCGGCGTGTTGTTCCCTTCGTCCGGCCGTATCTCTCTCTTTGGGCATGAGGTTACAGGCAAGCCGCCTTACCGGCGTGCGGCACTGGGCCTGGCCCGTACGTTCCAGGTAAACAACCTTTTCCCTAACCTCAGCGTGCTGGAGAATATTCTCCTGTCGGTCCAGGCGAAGGATAGGTCGAAGTTCTCTATGTTCAAGCCCATGACCTCCTACCGGAGTCTCTACGAGAAGTCGGAGAGACTGATGGAAGAGTGGAATCTGGTAGACAAGGCGGAAACGCTGGTCCGCAACCTTTCTTACGGAGACCAGCGGGTGCTGGAGGTGGTCATGGCCCTGGCCCAGCAGCCCAGGCTGCTACTGCTGGACGAGCCCACTGGAGGTCTCTCGCCTGCGGAAACGGCAACTGTCACTGAGATGCTGAAGCACTTGCCGGTTGACATAACCGTGCTCTTGATCGAGCATGATATGGACGTTGCCTTCGCTATGGCCGACCGTGTTACCGTTTTTTATGTAGGCCAGGTGCTCGTCGAGGGAACACCTGACGAGGTCAGGGACAACGAAAAGGTACAGGAGATATACCTGGGGGTCCCGGTATGAGCATGCTGCAGGTGCAGGACGTTCATACGTATTATGGGAACAGCTACGTGCTTCAGGGCATCTCCCTTGAAATGGAAAAGGGTACTGTTGTCGCTCTCCTGGGACGCAACGGCGTTGGCAAGACCACGTTGATCCGTTCGATCAGCGGGCAAACGCCCTGCCGGCGAGGCCGGATCATGTTCCAGGGCACCGACATCAGTCGTATGCCGACCTACCAGATCGCTCGCCTCGGTATCGGCCTGGTGCCTCAGGGCAGACGAATCTTTCCGTCTCTCACTGTGAGCGAGACGTTCCGTATCTCCGCTCGCAACGGCAGTTCCGGCGCATGGAATACCGAGAGGCTGCTGAAAGTGTTTCCCCGGTTGGGCGAGCGCTGGAACAACCGGGCCGGCAAGCTCAGTGGGGGCGAGCAGCAGATGCTGGCCACCGCCCGCGCCCTCCTGGGCAACCCACACCTTCTTCTCCTGGACGAGCCCACCGAAGGCCTCTCCCCACTCCTGGTCCGAGACCTGGGCCATGTTATCCAGGAGCTCAAGGCGGAGGGGCTATCGATACTTCTTGTAGAGCAGAACCTGGCCTTTGCCGTCGGCCTGGCCGACTATGCCTACGTTATGAGCAAAGGACGTATCGTTCACCAGGGACCGGCGAACCAGCTTTGGCAGAACCCCGAGGTCAAGGGACGCTACCTCGGAGTCGGCGTCTAGCGCGCTTCACCCTCCGCCTCTAGAACACTAGTACAAGTAACCCACCCCAACTCCCGAGAGGCTCCTCTCATGGGCGCTGATGCCCTATAGATTATTCTGACATACCCTTTGAGACTATCATCGCAAAATCGCTTTCACCTTCCCGACAGGTGAGTCAATTCTAGTCCCGCGCCCATAGGTTATGCCAATACCGGGCGATGACGTAACGGGATATTCTCGGTCTTGCTGTAACTTCTAACCTGCTTCTAACCCGGTTCCAACCTCTATCTAACCTGCCGATGCTAGATTTGCCTATAGAAATGTCAATCATCTGCGTACCTCCTCCAAAGTCCCGGTTAGGGCAGGTTCTCGGTGCTGAGGTCTCGCCTTGGTTCATCAACGGCATGGCACTGGGCGGACCAGAGGGTACGCTTTTTTTGGTCCTTCGTGCTGCGCAGTTTTCCCTTGTTAGTACATATTCGTCTTTAGAGGGACTTAGACAGAGGTAGAGGGCATGGAGAGAGAGTTGCTTACTATTAGCGAGGTGGCGGAGTACCTCAAGGTCAGTAAGCGAACGGCATGTCTCTGGTGCAAGGCGGGCAAGCTGCCCGCCTTTAAGGTCGGACATGAATGGAGAATCGCGCTGGAAGACCTGGACAGGACCATCCGGAGACAGATGATGAGCCACCGGCCCGTGCAGAGAAGCATCGGCTGACCGGTGGATGCTCAACTGCGCACTGATCGCATCGTCGCTGCCGTTTAGCGAGAGGACCGCGAACAGGGGGAAGAATGGAGATTCGCACCTATCTTGGCATACTCAAGACAAGGCTCTGGCTGATAATACTTTGCCTTGGCCTGGCAGTGGGCACCAGCTACTACTATACGAGTCAGCTTACTCCCAGCTTCTCAGCAACCGTTAAGCTGGCCATCGATCCCAATGCTAAGGTCCAGCTCTTCCCCTTCATGGGCCAGGGCGGAGCAGTAATGTCCAGCTATCGTGATCCTCTTACAAGTCTGGCCGCAAGCTATCAGGAATATTTGCACAGCCAGAATTTTACTACCCTTGCCGTCCAGCGTTTGAATCTCTCGATGGACCCTGGTCTCTTGGCAGGAATGGTTTCGACTTCTCTCGTTGATAACACCACGTTCTTGCACCTGCGGGTCTCATCAGCCGATCCCAAAGAAGCCCAGCGTATTGCTAACGGTGTCGTCAATCTGATGCTTGAGCAACTGGACGAGAAGGCCAACTCGGGCCCGCAGGCCGAGATCCGGCAACTCGTGGAGTACTACCGGCCGAAGATCGAGTCGCTGCGTGTCCAGCGGGACCGCATCGAGAACGATATGACGATCTCCATCAAGGATAAGCTGCCGCTGCTAAATAGTATCGACGCTCAATTGACGCCGATGGAAGACCTCTACCTGAAACTGCGGACCGCCACAGGCGAAATTGTGCCGGCCAACGAGATTCCGTTGATGGGCAAGATTGGCGTGGAGTCAGCCCTCCGTCCGAACGCTGAAGCGATGATCGTGATGGATTGGGCGAACATACCGACGATGCCGGACAGTTCCATCACAATGAAGATGATGCTCTTTGCTGCACTGGCTGCAATGGCACTGGGCGTCGGCTTAGTCTTCCTGTTCGAGTACATGGATGATAGGGTCAAGACCCCTCGCCATCTAAGGGACGCACTCGGAGTCGGTCCCCTGGCGGTGATCGGAAAGATACCAAACAGAGGTAAGAGAGGACTTGGAATACCCATTCCCTTCCGCAGGCGAAGACCAAGAGACCGTTCGGCACTACCCAACCGGTATAGCCGCAAGCTGGTTACAGCTCTAGATCCGTTGCACCCGGATGCCGAGGCCTTTCGCCTGGCTCGCACCATCGTACTGGCAGGAGAGTCGCAGATCAGTCGCAGCATCCTGGTAACCAGTGCCGGACCGGGTGAAGGTAAGAGTCTCACTCTCGGTAATCTGGCCACGGCAATAGCGCAGGCCGGTAGGCGGGTGATCGCTGTCGATGCCGACGTCAGGAAGCCTTCGCTGCACCGGGTATTTGGGCTAAGCAATGAGGCTGGATTTTGCGCCGCCCTGGCCGGAGAGGGTGGAGTCACCAAGTGGCTCCAAAAGACTGCAATTGAGAACCTCCGGGTTCTCACCGCCGGGGTCCCGAGATCAAGCGTGGCTGACGTCCTGTCTTCCTCCAGATTGACCGAAGTGATCAGCCAGCTAAAGGCCTGTGCTGATGTAGTCATCGTAGATAGCCCGGCCCTCTCGGCAGCCAGTGAAGGTCTGCTGCTGGCATCTAAGCTGGACGCGGTTCTGTTGATAGCGGACGCGTCTCATACAACGACCTCCGCCGTCATCGCGGCCAGAAATGGCCTCAACCAGATGGGTGCTGATCTTCTGGGCGTGATTCTGACCCGGTCTTCCGAGAAGAAGAAGGGGTACTACCGGGCTCGGATCGAGAGGATCAGTAAGATTCCCCGTCTGGGTGAATGCTTGATAAAGTGCGATGCCCTCACAGCCGATCAGCTCCAGTCCGCACTGGAGCACCAGGAGGAATTGGCGAGTAAGGGTCAGCGAAGGCGATTAGGTGAAGTCTTGGTTGACCTGGGTTATGTCAGCACCGAGAAGATCGACGAGGCAACCGTGTATCAACACTTCCATTCCAACGGCAATGGGAAGGCGTCGGGAGCCCTTGCCAGGCAGTCTCCGGGTGCTGCGCCGGAAGGTCGGGACGGTCGTTCAAAGAGCGATCCGATTCGTAATTAGGATTATCCCTCGGTTAAGGAGACCAGATGAATAGCACAACGCAGGAACAGACCGGTATCACCCCCCACGGTGGCTGCCTCATAGACCGGGTCTTGACGGGCGAGGCAAGGGGCGAGGCCCTACAAAGGGTCTCCCGCCTGAAAAGTGTGCACCTTAGCCCCACGTCAGTATCGGACCTGGAGATGATAGCCGTCGGAGCCTTCAGCCCGCTGACAGGCTTCATGGGCCGGGCGGACTATGAAAGCAGTCTTGAGAATATGCACCTGGCCAGTGGGCTTGCCTGGTCCATACCGGTGACACTGGCAGTCTCGGCCGAGCAGGCTTCGTCGTTTCTAATCGGCGAAGAACTCGCCCTCGTAGGTGACGATGGGCAGGCCATGGGCCTTCTAGAACTGTCTGAGAAGTTCACGTACGACAAGGAGCGGGAAGCCCGGCTGGTCTACCGGACTACCGATGCGGCCCATCCGGGAGTTGCTCGTCTGTACGGCCAGGGCGATGTCCTGCTGGCCGGGAGTGTCTGGATGGTGAGTCGGCCGGCACCGCAGCTCTTTCCGGAATTCAGGCACGACCCGGCCCAGAGCCGCCGGCTCTTCGCACAGCGCGGCTGGCGCACGGTGGTGGGGTTCCAGACCCGCAACCCGATACACCGGGCTCACGAATACATCCAGAAGTGTGCCCTGGAGATTGTAGACGGGCTTTTTATACACCCGCTGGTCGGTGAGACCAAGGAGGGGGACATACCTGCGGATGTCCGCATGCGTAGCTACCAGAGCCTCCTTCGGGACTACTACCCGCCTGACCGCACCCTCCTGGGCGTATTCCCAGCGGCAATGCGCTACGCCGGGCCGCGTGAAGCCATCTTCCATGCGATCTGCCGGAAGAACTACGGCTGCACTCATTTCATCGTGGGCCGTGACCACGCCGGTGTGGGCAATTACTACGGCACCTATGACGCCCAGCTTATCTTCAACGATCTTGCACCTGACGAACTGGGCATAACACCGCTCTTCTTCGAGCATACCTTCTACTGCCGGAAGTGCGGCGCAATGGTCTCCTACAAGACCTGCCCTCATGATGAGTCCTTCCACCTGATACTCAGTGGCACTAAGGTCCGGGAGATGCTCATGAAGGGAGAAGCCCTTCCACCGGAGTTCACGCGGCCGGAGGTCGCCCAGGTGCTCCACGAGGGTATGGTTGCTGACACAAAGCCTGTACCGGAAAAGGCGCCGGCGCCGAGGAAGCAGATTAAGAAGGTCATGGTAATCGGGCTGGACTGCTTTACCCCCCAATTGGCCTTTGACCAATGGAGGCAGGAGCTGCCGAATCTGAGCCAGTTGATGAATGCAGGCATATGTGGGGAGCTGGAGAGCATCGTCCCTCCTATAACGGTCCCTGCCTGGGCCTCCATGGTCACCAGCAAAGATCCCGGCCGCCTGGGAGTATATGGTTTCCACAACCGGGCGGACTACTCCTATGACAAGATGGCGATCGCTAATTCCCGGTGGATAAAGGAAGACGCAGTCTGGGACATCCTCTCCAGGGCCGGCAAGAAGGTGGTGCTGGTGGGAGTGCCTCCCAGCTATCCGCCCAAACCCGTCAATGGCTGCATGGTGGGCTGCTTCCTGAGCCCCAGCACTCAGAGCCAGTATACCTACCCCCAGGAACTAAGACACGAGATTCAGGCTGCCGTTGGGGGATACATGGTGGATGTGGATGACTTCCGCACCGAGGACAAGCAAAACCTTCTGCGCCGGATCTACGAGATGACTGACAAGCGGTTCAGCCTGGTCAAGCATCTGATGAAAGCCAAGGAATGGGACTTCTTGATGATGGTGGAGATGGGTCCGGATCGTATCCATCACGGCTTCTGGAAGTACTTCGATACCGAGCATCCTAAGTATGAGCCGGGCTCTCCTTACGAGGGGGCCGTCCGTGACTACTATCGGTACCTGGACACGCAGATAGGCGAGCTGATGGAACGCGTGAACGGGGATACCGCGGTCCTGGTAGTGTCTGACCATGGCGCCAAGAAGATGGACGGCGGGATTTGCATAAACGAGTGGCTCATGAAGGAAGGCTACCTGCACCTGAAGAGTCCCGCCGAGGGTATTATCCCCCTGGCTAAGGCCGAGGTCGATTGGAGCAGGACAGTGGCCTGGGGCGGTGGAGGCTATTACGGACGGTTGTTCCTCAACATCAAAGGCCGGGAGCCTCAGGGGCTGATCGCAGCGGAGGATTACGAATCGGTCAGGGACGAGATAATTGGCAGGCTGCACAAGATTCCCGGCGGCAACGGCGAGCCGATCGAGACAAAGGTCTTCAAGCCTCAAGAGGTCTACTCTGAGTGGCGAGGCGTGCCACCTGATCTGATCATCCACTTCGGGGACCTCTACTGGAGGGCTGTTGGCAGCATCGGGTTGAACGCGGTCCATACCTTCGAGAATGACACTGGCCCGGATGATGCCAATCACGCCCAGAAGGGGGTCTTCATCATGAGCCGACCCACTAACGGCCACGGGGGAAAACTGGATGACCTTCGCATCATGGATGTGGCCCCGACCGTTCTCGATCTCTTTGAAATGCCCATTCCCGCTGACATGGCGGGCAAGGTTATTGGCAAGTAATTGAGGCGCATCTGCGCCTGGGCGGTATTAATGGAGGAAAGAAAAATGGAGGGCTTTACTCTCTGGTTTACGGGGCTGTCCGGCTCCGGCAAGTCAACCATCGCTGGCATAGTTCAGGAACATCTGGTGCGGAGCGGTCTCAAGGTTGAGGTCCTTGATGGAGATGTCGTCAGGACTAACCTCAGCAAGGGACTGGGCTTCAGTAAGGAGGATAGGGACACTAACATACTGCGTATCGCCTTCGTCTGTAAATTGCTCACACGTAACGGCGTAGCGGCAATATCCGCAGCTATCTCTCCGTATCGAGATATTAGAGACCAGGCGCGTCAGGAGATAGGCAACTTCGTGGAGGTGTATGTCAAGACGTCCCTGGAAGAATGCATTAACAGAGACGTCAAGGGCCTTTACAAGAAGGCCCTCTGCGGAGAAATCTCCTGCTTCACAGGAGTTTCAGACCCTTACGAGGAGCCGCTTAACCCGGAACTGGTCATCGAAACTGAAAAGGAGACACCCGAGGAAAGCGCGACCAGGGTGATTCAGTGCCTGGAGAGACTGGGCTATATCCCCGAGGAAGAACCAGCGTACTCCAGAGAGGACGAAGAACTGGTGCTCGGACGCCTGGCACAGCTCGGTTACGTGGGCTAGGCCATGTCTGGAGGTTGGTTCTCTCGGAAGTCGACCAGGCGGGTCATCGTAATTGGGCTGGACGGAGTACCGTTCTCCCTGGTGCAGGAGCTGCTTCCAGCCGGGGTCATGCCCAATCTGGCTCGCATTGTAGGCGCAGGCTCACTCCGGCGCATGAATTCCGTGCATCCGCCGGTATCCTCGGTGGCCTGGGCCTCCTTTATGACCGGGAGGAATCCTGCGAAGCACGGCATCTTCGGGTTTATTGACCGCCAGCCCGGCTCATACCGAACCTTCATTCCCACCGGCAAGAACCTGCGCCAGGAGACCCTCTGGGAGATTCTCAGCCACGCTGGCAAACGGGTAATCGTCATGAACGTACCTATGACATACCCACCTCGTGAGGTAAACGGCCTGCTGGTCGGATGTTTCCTGAGCCCGAACCTGGAAAAGGCGACCTACCCGGCCAGCCTTGCGCCAAGGCTGAAGGAGATGGGTTATCGCATAGACACGGATCCATGGAAGGCCCGGGAGTCTAAGGATGCCTTCCTGGAGGACTTCGAGATTACCCTGGCCCGTAGGGCCGAGGCCGCCTTCCATCTCATGGACAGCGAGAAGTGGGACTTCTTCATGCTCCATATCATGGAGACAGACAGGCTGCACCACTTCATGTGGGATGATTACGACGATAAGACAAGTGCGTATCACCCGGCTTTCATCTCCTGTTATCGCCAGATCGATGGCGTGCTGGGCCAGCTAATGGATCGTGTGGGTCCAGACACGGAGCTGATCATACTCTCAGACCACGGATTTTGCGGCCTCAAGAAAGAGGTATATCTAAACCACTGGCTCGCAAGCGCGGGGTACCTTAAGTTCACGAAGGAAGCCCCCGAGACTCTGAGCGACATGCATCCTGAATCCCGTGCATACAGCCTGGACCCTGGGAGGGTCTACATAAACCTAAGGGGGCGCGAGCCTGCCGGTTGTGTCCAGCAAGGCCGTGAATACGAGACTCTCCGCGAGGAACTAGCCTCTCGCATGCTGGACCTGGCTGACCCCGACTCCGGGGAACGGATGGTGCAGAGGGTCTTGACCCGTGAAGAAGCATTCTGTGGTGAGCTTCTCGATCAGGCCCCTGATCTGGTCATTGACCCGTACAACGGCTACGACTTCAAGGGAGCCATGAACAAGCTGACTTTGACAGGAAAGAACAAACTCACGGGCATGCACACTTACGATGATGCCATGCTCTATGTCAAAGGAAGAGACACGAGTGGAGACCAGATCCGGGTCACAGACGTCATGCCCACGATATTGAAACTGATGGACCTGCCAGTGCCGCAAGGGGTAGATGGCCGGACACTAGTCTGAACAGACAGGTGAGTGGCAATGAATAGGAGACCCAATATCCTGCTGATAGTAGTAGATAGCCTGAGGGCTGATCATTGCTCATGCTATGGCTATGGAGCGAATACAACCCCGGTCATCGATCAGATCGCCAGAGAAGGGATATTGTTCAAGAGCGCAATCTCTGCCGCCGGCTGGACCTTGCCCTCTCATGCATCAATGTTTACGGGCCTCTACCCAACTGAACATGGAGCGGACGCGGCAGGGTGCACCCTGGACAAGCAGATACCTACGCTCGCCAGCATCTTGAACAACGCAGGCTATGCCACAGCTGCGTTTTCTGACAATCCCATTGCACTGGCACATGGGCTGGACCGGGGGTTCAGCACAGTCGTCGATTCCTGGCACGAGAGCCACGGCAACCTCAGGGAAACGGCGAAGAAGTTCTTTGGCCCCAGGCTCGTGGGGAAGGCTAAAGAACTGCGCAGGGTTCTCTATTCGAAGCGAGTCGCAGGCGCCAAGGTCCACGGCTCTCCCCGCACGATTAACTCCATCGTCACCTGGGTCAGGTCCTTCATGGGCGACAGAGGGTCTTTCCCGTTCTTCCTATTTGCTAACTTCACTGATGTCCATATGCCCTACTTTCCGCCGATGCGCCTGGCGCGGCCCATTCTGGCCTCTGCGGCAGTCGGTCAGGGGGTCTACAGCCTCAAGCAGATAAACATTTCCTCCCTCGTCGACGTGTTGGGGCTGGAAGAGAGCGACTTGCAACTATTACGGGACCTGTATGACGGTGAGATCTCGTACGTGGACGGCCAGTTGGGAGGCTTCTTCTCACAGCTAGACCAACTGGGTGCACTGAACAATAGTCTTGTAATCATTACTGCTGACCATGGTGATCACCTGGGTGATCATGGAATGGTGGGGCACGGCATTTCCCTGTATGACTCTTTGCTCAAGGTGCCGCTGGTAGTCAGCTATCCCGGCCACGTCCAGGCCGGTAAAGTGCACGAAAAACAGGTGCAGACGCTGGACATCTTCAGCACCGTCCTCGATGCAGCGGGCGTGAGTCGCAATGACCAACCTTTTGATAACCATATGAGCCTCCTCCGCCAGGCCGACAGCTCCGCAGTGTCGGGCCCTCGCGAATTGGCGTTCGCCGAAAGTTGCGGAGATTCCCGGTACATGCGGGTCATCCGGAGACGCTACCCAGGCATAGATGAATCTCGGATCAACGTCCAACGCCGATGCGCACGGACAGACCGCTATAAGTACATGCTTTCCGATGGACTCCGTGAGGAGTTCTATGATCTGGCTACCGACCCGGGTGAGGCCAATAACCTGGCTGCCCTGGGCATACCGGCGATGGGCGAGCTACGGTCAGCGCTGGCCAGGTGGCACTCTTCTCTCACACCAACCAGCCTTCCTGATGCGGACACATGTACCGAGAACGTACCGGAAGAGGTTACCAGCAGGCTGAAGGCACTGGGGTACATCTCTTAGTGTCCTATGCCAGCTCCCGCCCCGGCACTTGGGGCAGATTTATGATCGGTTAGGAGCGATTGCCATGGACCCAAAGGTTACGGCAGCCGGCTTTCTGGTAGGCCTCCTCGTGGGACTCACGGGCATGGGGGGGGCTGCGCTCATGACCCCTGTCCTCATATTCTTGTTTGGCGTGCGTCCCGTTGTTGCAGTTGGGACGGACCTGGCCTACGGCGCCATAACCAAGATAGTCGGAGCCTGGCAGCACTATCGTCAGGGGACGGTGAATATCCGCCTGGGGCTTACCTTATCGGCCGCAAGCGTTCCGGCATCGATCGTTGGTGTCTTGCTGACCAGGGGCATTACAGAATCGAACCCCGGGTTGGTGGACCTGTTCGTGGGTAGACTGTTGGGAGTTGCCCTGGTCCTCGTAGGAATCTCCATGATTGCTCGCCTCTTTCTGAACGGCAAGCGCGCCCAGGTAGTTCGGGTCCTCGACCGTCTGCCGCTGGCCGGTAGGCGGGGACTTGTCCGGTTGGTCTTGACTGTGTTTTGGGGGGCAATCGTGGGTTTTCTGGTGGGGCTCACCTCGGTAGGGAGTGGCAGTCTCATCGTTCCATTCCTGGCGCTGGCCTATCCCCTTTCGGCCAGCCGGGTAGTCGGTACCGATGTGTTCCAGGCCTCCATTCTGGTAAGTGCCGCGGCGGGGACTCATCTCTTAAACGGGAGCGTCGACGTCTACCTGGCGGCCAACCTCCTCATGGGCTCTATCCCGGGGGTGTTGCTCGGCAGCAGGCTATCCGCCTGGGCGCCTGACCGTCTGCTGCGTGGCACCCTGGCGATGCTCTTGCTGGGCATCGGACTGAGGATGGTGTGAGCGATGAGGCACGGGAATTCACTACCGTTTGTTCGAACGGCAGGATATTGACATGGCGGCAGCAGAGTTGGATGTGAAGACCCAGGCGCCATCCGGGCCTGATGAGACCGAGGTTTCTCGGCAGAAGAACCTGCGCGTCGTGGCCAAGGGGGCCGGGATCTCGCTGTTCGGTGGCTGGATGGGGCAGGGGACCACTTTTCTCTTCGGCCTGGTGATTGCCCGGACGCTGGGGGCGGCTGAATACGGTCTCTATACCCTGGGGGTCATGATATTGAACACCCTCATGGGTGTTTCTCTCTTTGGGCTGGACACGGCATGCCGGAGATATGTTGCCCTGGCCCGTGGTGTAAACGAACCTGGAAAGGTCAAGGGTACCATTGTCACCTCTCTCTCTATTTCCGGAGCAACCAGCACACTCGTGGCGGTACTGCTCTTCTTCAGCTCGGATTTCATAGCCAGCCGGATCTTTGGTAAGCCGGAGCTGGCGTCCATACTGCAGGTCCTTTCGGTCACGTTGCCAGTCCTGTCCCTGACCAGGGTTATGCTGTCCTGTACCGTTGCTTTCAGGACTGCCAAGTACAACGTGCTGGTCGAAGACGTCTTCAAGTGCTGGTTCAAGCTGGCGGCGGCCTTGGTGCTGCTGGTCTTGTTGGGCTACCGGCTGGGAGGGCTCGTTGTCATATTTGTGGTGACCGCCGTCCTCGGGTGCGTCCTCAGCGCTTACTATCTGAATCGGGTATTCCCCCTTATGAATAGGAAGATCCATGCCAGCTACCAGCCGCGGAGCCTGCTGGCCTTCTCTCTCCCCATCTTCGGTGTTGGACTGGTGGCGATACTCCAGGGGCAGATAGACGTCTATATGCTCGGATTGATCAGCACCATCGAAAATGTGGGCGTGTATAAGGTTGCACTGTCTCTGGCAATAATGGTCCCGGGACCTCTGATGGCCCTGAATGCAATCTTCTCCCCGATGATCGCTGATATGCACAACCGCGGTGACCTGCGGGAACTGGAGAAGCTATTTCATACTATTACGAGATGGAGCCTGGCTGTCAGTCTCCCTATCTGCCTGGTTCTCGTGTTCTACGCAGGCCCATTTCTCGGGATCTTTGGGCAAGGCTTCGCCGCTGGGGCTGCCAGCCTGGGGATTCTTACGATCGGGCAGCTTGTCAATGCAGCGACAGGGCCGGTGGGCATCATGATCCTAATGACCGGCCGCCCGTACGTGAATCTCGTGAACGCTATTACCACGCTGGCCATCAGCGCTCTACTTAGCTTCTTGCTAATTCCCCATTTTGGAATGGTTGGCGCAGCAATTGGCAATACCGTCGGGTTGACAGGAGTGAACGTGGTTAAGCTGCTCCAGGTACGCTTGTTCTTGAAAATGCAACCCTGGGGCAAGGGGCTGTGGAAACCCATTGTGGCCGGCATCATCGCTACCGGACTGGCGCTCTTAACCAGCGGCTGGTTGCCTCCTCTGAACCTGTGGGCTCTCTTGATCAACCTGACAATCATTCTGTCCGCTTATCCCGCGGTCCTATGGCTGCTCGGTCTCGACCAGGAAGACCGCCTGATGGTCGGGGCTGTCAAACGAAAACTAGGGGCGGCTGTATCTGGCAATTGAAGGGGGCTCCATGGAAACCAGAGCAAGAGTAATAGTCATTGGAATGGATGGGGCCACCTGGGACCTGTTGGGTCCCTGGATGAAGGAAGGCATGATGCCGAACCTGGCCTGGCTCGTCCGAGAAGGGGCGTCCGGCGGGCTGATGTCGACACCAAACCCGTCCAGCGCTCCCGCCTGGTCTTCGTTCATGACCGGGAAAAACCCCGGCAAGCACGGGGTGTTCAGCTTCACTTCAAGGGCATCTGACGGTACCCAGGGCTGGGTCAGCAGCCGGGCGATAAAGGCACGGAAGCTGTGGCATTACCTTGGAGAGCACGGGCGCAAAGTTTGCACGATAAATGTGCCGTTGTCCTATCCGCCTGAAGAGGTCAACGGCTTCATGATGTGCGACTTCTTGACTCCTCCAGGCGCTCCGACGGTGAGCTACCCTGCGGATTTCTATGCCACCCTGGTGAGAGAGATTGGCGCATACCTCATCCAGCCACGGGATGACCTTAACCCGGGGGGTGAGTATTTCAAGTCACTCAAGGAAGCTACCAAAAACCGCCATGACGCCCTGTGCTACATGCTGGATAACCATGACCTGGACTTCTTGATGCTCGTCTTTGAGGCGCCGGACCGGATCCAGCACAAGGCCTTCAAGTGCCTGGACCCGAAGGAGCCGGAGTACAACCTTCCGTATAGCCCGTTTCTGAGAGAGAAGGCCATGGAGTGCTTCGCGATCATCGACAACGCCCTGGGAAGCGTTGTCAAGCGCCTTCGGGAGAACGATTGCCTCTTTATCGTTTCTGACCACGGCTTCGGCGCTCTCAAGGGCTGGTTCCTGGCTGATAATTGGCTTAGTGACATCGGCCTGCTCAAGTTCAGTCGTGTGACGCTGGCAGCCGAGAAGCTCGCCCGGCGGTTCGGCCTGGTCAAGAGCGAGCCGGCAGAGGCGATTGAATTCTTGCGGGTAAAGGCCAGGCAGCACAATGCCATCCGCTGGCAGGATTCCCTGGCCTTCACCGGGCATATTTCGGAACGGGCGCTGCATATTAACCGCCGGGCGGGCAATGGCCGTTCTCCGCTGAAGGGCTCGGACTACGAGACGGTGCTGGACTTCTTGCGGAAGGAGATCCTGGAGGTAAAGGACCCCTCGGGAGCAAAGGCCGTTGCGGAGGCTGTGCGTCCGGCGGAAATCTACCACGGTCCGTATGTCAGCGAGGCGCCGGACCTCATAGTCAACATGAGGGACCCCGGCGTGCGCATGAAGCGAGGAATATCGGTGCGTAACCGCGGTTATTTCCAGCTTGAAAACAGCCCCCAGGGCGATCATCTCCCGGAAGGCATACTGGTCGCCTGGGGCAAGAACGTGTGCCCGGGAAGTCAAATTAACGGAGCTTCGATCATGGACATGGCCCCAACGATACTTCACACCATGGGGCTGCCTGTTCCTGAGGACATGGATGGACAGGTGCTGGCAGGTCTGTATGACAGCGGCTTCCTGGCTCGCAACCCGGTGGTCCGTTCTTCGGCATCGAACGGCGAGTACCAGGGGGAATCGGGTGACGTCTACTCGGAGGATGACGCCGCGGCGATCCATAAGCGGCTCGCGGCCCTGGGATATGTGGACTGAACAAGAGATCACTCGTTGAGGAAGACCATGGGTAACAGGTCAAAGATCGTCGTAATAGGTCTGGACGGGGGAACCTGGGACCTGCTGGATGTGTGGATGAAGCAGGGCATAATGCCCAATCTATCCAGGATGGTCCAGGAGGGGACGGCTGGAGTGCTCGAATCTACGCCGAACCCATCCAGCGTCCCGGGCTGGGTCTCACTAGTGACGGGCATGAACCCTGGCAAGCATGGTGTGTTCAGCCTGACAACACGCTCAATGGATGGAGTCACCGATTGGGTAAGCGGCAAGGCAATAAGGTCGCCCCGTGTCTGGGACTATCTTGGTGAGCAGGGCCGCTCCGTGTGTATCCTGAACATGCCTCTGACCTATCCGCCTGAGAAGGTAAACGGCTTCCTGATGTGTGATTACTTTGCCCCGCGAAGTGGAGCAATTGTAAGCTATCCCGCCGAGTTCCATTCCAGCCTCTCGAAGGAGATCGGCGGTTACTCTATTCACCTCTACGACGATAGCCACGACATGGCGGGGTATTTGCTCAGGCTCAAAGAGGCTACTCAGCAGCGCAGTGACGCTCTGCAATTCATGATGCAAAACCACGACCTGGACTTCTATATGCTTTGCTTCGAGACCCTTGCTCGGACCCAGCGGGGCATCTGGAAGCGCCTCGATCCCAGAGAGCCGGAATATAACGATCCGCAGAGCGCCGTCTTCCGTGAGCGGGCGTTCGCATGCTTTACCATAATTGATGATACCCTGGGAAAACTCATGGACCTGCTCGGAGAGGACGGAAATCTGTTCGTGGTCTCCGAGCACGGCGAATGTGCTCTGAAGGGCTTCTTTATGGCTGACCACTGGCTGAGTGACCTGGGTCTGCTTGAATATAGCAGCCTGAGCCTGAGCCGGACGAAGCTATCCCAGCGCCTTGGATTAACAAACCCTTCCAAAAGCAAGGTCGAGTGTATGAATTTGAGTGTAGGTCATGAAGGCGCTATCCAATGGGATAGAACCCTGGCCTTTGCCGGCCAGAACTACGAGCGAGCAATTCGTATCAGTGACAACTTGAAACACGGGGGCGGCCGGGTGCATGGAATGACTTACAACGAGGTCCGGGAGCAGATCGAGCAGAAGCTTATGGAGCTCAAGGATAAGGATGGGCTTCCGGCAGTAGCAAAGGTCCTCAGGCACGATGAAATCTACCACGGTCCGTACGTGAGTGAAGCAGCAGACCTCTTGGTGGAGATGGCAATCCCGGGCTTTCGCATCAAGTCAGGTCTACAGCTCCAGGCCAACTCTTACTTCAAGCCGGTTACCGAGCCATGGGGTGATGACCAGAGGCAGGGGGTGCTGGCGGCCTGGGGGCGTGGTGTTAAGAGGGGAGGCAGGATTGCAGGCGCTTCTGTCATGGATATCACACCAACGGTGCTTCACCTGTCCGGCGTGCCTGTGCCGGATGACGTGGACGGGCGCGTGCTAGCGGAGCTATTCGGACCTACTTCGGTGGTTCCCAGTGACCGGACGAGTCCTTTTGGGCTTCCGCAAGTGCAACAGGACTTGATCGGAGCCGGACCTCTTGGAGAGAAATAGGTCAGGAGATGAAATGACATCAAAGCCGAAAGTCATAGTCTTGGGTCTGGACGGAGGGACCTGGGACCTGCTTGGTCCCTGGATGGCCGATGGGCTAATGCCCAACCTGGCAAGGCTGGTTCGGGAGGGGACTTCCGGGAGCCTCGATCCCATGCACACTCCGTGTTTCTTCCCGGGTTGGGCCTCCGCCATGACCGGCAAGAACCCGGGCAAGCATGGCATGTTTGCCCTTACAGCACCCGGACCTGATGGTAAAAGGCACTTTGCTTCCAGTGAGACCAACAGGGCTCGGAAGATATGGCAGATCATGGGAGAGCATGGGTGGACCGTTGGCGTAGTCAATGTCCCTCCAACCTTCCCACCTGAGCCTGTGAATGGATATCTGGTCTCGGATGACTCCCGCCCTCCATCTGATCCGCGCATCAGCTATCCGGCCGATTTCTACGCTCGCCTGGTGAATGATATCGGCGGCTATGCGATTCACAAGTACAACAGCAGCCGCGATATCAGCGGATACCTGGACAGACTGACCTCTGCTACGAGGAATCGCAAGGACGCTCTCTGCTACATGATGGGGAATCTCGATATAGACTTCTTCGTCATGTCTTTCGAAGCGCCCGAACGCATCGCATACGGGCTGTGGAAGTACCTGGATAAGCGAGAGGAACTCTACTCCGATCCGGCGGCTGCTCCTCTCCGGGAGAAGGCTATTGAGTGCTTTGAGGTCATCGACGAGGCATTCGGGCACGCGATGAGGCTGGCTGGCGAGGATGGACACGTCATCATTTTCTCCTGTCACGGGTTCCACTCCCTGAAGGGCTACTTTCTGGCCGACCACTTCTTGAGTGACCTGGGCTTCATGAAGCTAAATCGACTGAACATAGTAACCAATAGGTTTGCGAGGCGTCTGGGCCTGGCCTCCCCTAGGCCACAGCAGAGTTACGAGTGTCAACAGCTTATGGGCGAGCATGAGGAGATGGTTCGCTGGAAGGACAGCGTGGCATACACCGGCCACCATGTGGACCGGGCAGTTCATCTTCTCCGGCGGCCGGATGAGATTGCTGCGTCCGGAAAGAGACGGGACCACGAGAAGGCCCTGCGTACTATCCAGAAGAAGCTGCTGGAACTGAATGACAACCACGGAAGAAGGGCCGTCGCTCAAGCATTGACGCCGGAAGAAGCCTATTACGGGCCCTACACCGGCGAGGCGCCGGACCTGACGGTAGTCATGGCTGATCTGGGCATCCGCATCAAGCGGGGCATCTTCATGCGGGTGCGATCCTACTTCCAGGATACGAAGACACCGTGGGGCAACCAGGCCGGCAGCGGCATCCTGGCAGCCTGGGGAAAGAACATCAACCGGGGAGGCACAGTTAAAGGCGGCTCAGTAATGGACATAGCGCCGAGTATTCTTCATCTGACAGGCCTGCCCGTCCCGGAAGATATGGATGGCCGTGTGCTCACGGGGCTGCTTGAGCCCGTGCCAGCTACTACCAGCAATACTTTGCGAACGTTATGACTTCGGTAGGTCAGAGTGGACTGAATCGGACTGGAGGGGTTGCAAGGAAGGGCAATGTCTGCAGCCAGCGCCAGCGTCTACAGAGAGACTTGTGAGGAGGGGCAATGATGATATCAAGGCCAAAGCTTTTGATCCTGGGTCTGGACGGAGGGACCTGGGACCTGCTTGGTCCCTGGGTAGAAGACGGGCTCATGCCAAACCTGGCAAGGCTGATCCGGGAAGGGGCTTGTGGGGAACTGGCGTCCACTCTCGCTCCGTGCTATTACGCGGGCTGGGCTTCCGCCATGACCGGCAAGAACCCGGGCAAGCATGGCATGTTTGGCATTACAGTACCTGGACCCGATGGCAGGAGGCGCTGGGCTACCAGCGACACCATACGGGCACGGAAGTTGTGGCACATGCTTGGGGACCAGGGTTGGACCGTTGGCGTAGTCAATGTTCCTCCAACCTTCCCACCGGAGCCTGTGAATGGATATCTGGTCTCGGATGACTCTCGTCCTCCGGATGATCCGCGAAGCAGCTATCCGGCCGATTTCTACGCTCGCCTGGTGAATGATATCGGCGGCTATGCGATTCATAAGTATGACAATAGCCATAATATCAGCCGGTACCTGGACATCCTGACCTCTGCCACGAGGAATCGCAAGGACGCTCTCTGCTACATGATGGAGAGTCTCGACGTCGACTTCTTTGTTATGTCTTTCGAAGCACCCGAGCGTATCGCATACGGGCTTTGGAAGTACCTGGATAAGCGAGAGGAACTGTATTTCGATCCGGAGGCTGCTCCTCTTCGGGACAAGGCCATCAAGTGCTTCGCGGTTATCGATGATGCATTCGGCCAGGCGATGAGGCTGGCCGGGGAGGATGGACACGTCATTATCTTCTCTTCCCATGGTTTTGGTCCCTTGAGGGGCTTCTTTCTGGCCGACCACTTCTTGAGTGACTTGGGTTTCATGAAGCTAAATCAACTGAACATAGCGACCAATAGGCTTGCGAGGCGTCTGGGTCTGGCGGCGTCCAAGCCACAGCAGGGCGTGGAATGCCAGCAGCTTACGGGTGAGCATGATGAGATGGTCCGCTGGAAGGACAGCCTGGCGTTCACCGGCCACCATTTCGAGCGGGCAATCTATCTTCTGAAGCAGCCGGATGCAAGCTCGGCCCCAGGAAAGAGACCGGACCACCAGGAGAAGCTGAACTTCATCCAGGAGAAGCTGCTGAAGCTAAAGGACAAGAATGGGAACAATGCCATCTCGAGCGCGCTGAAGCCCGAAGAAGCGTATTTCGGGCCCTATGCCGGCGATGCGCCGGACCTGACCGTGGTTATGGCTGATCCGAGCATCCGCATCAAACGAGGAGTCTCTATACGGGAGCAGTCCTGCTTCCAGGATGTGACGAAGCCATGGGGCAATCAGGCCCAAACCGGCATCCTGGCAGCCTGGGGAAAGAACATAAACCGGGGCATCAAGGTCGCAGACGCCTCCGTAATCGATATTGCGCCGACTATCCTCCATCTGGCTGGCCTGCCCGTTCCGGAGGATATGGATGGTCGTGTGCTCACTGAGCTACTGGCGCCTGGGCCCGTAGCTGCCGGCAAGACTCTGCGCACTCCCCAGCTTCGGGAGATTAGAGCGGATTCAATCAGGCTAGACGACTTTGCTTGGGAAGGCCGAGGTCCTCAGCCAATACATGCCGCTACTGAGAAACTTGTAGGAGAGCATGATGAGACCAAGGTCGAAAGTCATAGTCCTGGGCCTGGACGGAGGGACATGGGACCTACTCGGTCCCTGGATGGATGAAGGGCTTATGCCGAATTTAGCGAAGCTGGTCCGGGAAGGAACCTCCGGGTACCTCGAGTCCACGCTGAATCCATGCTTCTTGCCGGCCTGGGCTTCTTTCGCTACGGGCAAGATGCCTGGCAAGCACGGGGCGTTTGGCTTTACTGCTCCTGGTCCGGATGGCAGAAGGCACTGGGCAAACAGCACGACGGTAAAGGCACGGAGATTATGGCATATCCTTGGGGACCATGGGTGGACCGTTGGTGTAGTGAATGTTCCTCCAACCTTCCCACCTGAAGAGGTAAACGGCTACCTAGTATCAGATGCCTCCGGGCCTCCGGATGACCGGCGGGTCAGTTATCCGGCCGAGTTTCACGTCCGCCTTGCCCAGGAGATCGGGACCTATCCGATTCATCTGTTCGACAACAGCCATGACATCAACGGGTACCTGGACAGGGTTATGTCTGCCACAAAGAGCCGCCGGGACGCTCTTTGCTACATGATGGAGAACCTGAACATAGACTTCTTTCTGATGTCTTTCGAAGCGCCCGAGCGCATCGCATATGGGCTGTGGAAGTACCTGGACAAGCGAGAGGAACTCTACTCCGATCCAGCGGCTGCTCCCATTCGGGAGAAGGCCATCAAGTGCTTTGAGCTTATCGATGATGCTCTCGGGCACGCGATGGAGCTGGTCGGAGAAGACGGACACGTCATCGTTTTCTCCGCCCACGGGTTCGGTCCATTGAGGGGCTTCTTTCTGGCCGACCACTTCTTGAGTGACCTGGGCTTCTTGAAGCTTAAGCATCTTGGCTTGGTAGCAACCAGACTTGGCAAGCGTCTTGGCCTGGCTATGACCCAGGTGCAGCCGAACGTGGAATGCCATCACCTCGCGGGCGATCATGATGACATGGTTCGTTGGAAGGACAGCCTGGCTTTCACCGGCCACCACTACGACCGGGCAATCCACCTTCTTCGGCAGTCGGATGAAGTTACACTGTCAGGAAAGAGGCGGGAGTACCAGAAGGCTTTGCGTATTATCCAGGAGAAGCTGCTGGAGCTAAGAGATAATCACGGAAGGAGGGCCGTCGCCAAAGCGTTGACGCCAGAAGAGGCCTATGACGGGCCGTGTGCCGGCGAGGCGCCGGACCTCACCGTAATCATGGCTGATCCGAGTGTGCGTATGAAGCGAGGTATTTTCATGCGGGAACAATCCTACTTCCAGGAAGTGACCAAGCCCTGGGGCACTCAGGTCAAAACCGGCATCTTGGCAGCCTGGGGAAAGAGCATCCAGGCGAGGCATAAGCTCAGTGGAGCTTCGGTGACGGATCTAGCGCCGACTATCCTACATCTGACGGGCCTGCCCGTTCCGGAGGATATGGATGGCCAGGTCCTGACAGAGATGCTCGCGACTTCGCTTGTATCTTCCGGCGATGCGGGGCACGCGTTGTGATCCCGGCAACGGCTATTGCTTACAGAGAGGCAACATGAAATCTAATCCCGGAGTCATCGTATTTGGCCTTGACGGCGGTACATGGGACCTGCTGGGTCCGCTTATGAGCGATGGAATTATGCCAAATTTGGCACGTATCGCCAAAGAGGGAGTTACAGGCGACCTGCGGTCTACGTTACCTTCGTATACTCCTACGGCCTGGTCCTCGTTCGCAACCGGCAAGAATCCCGGGAAACACGGAGTCTTTGGCTTCACCACGATACGTGAGAACAGCCAGACCAGAATGTGGGTGAGCAGCAAGTCCATAAAGACAGCTACTCTCTGGAAGATCCTGAGCGACCATGGCCTGCGTGTGGGGCTCCTTAATGTGCCTCTTACCTATCCACCGGAGGAGGTAAACGGATTCGTCGTGTCAGGCTTCCCTGCGCCGGAAAATGCCTCGGAAGTCACTTACCCCCATGAGCTGCTTTCCAGGATGGAGGCAAACATTGGGACATACATCTTGAATTCCAACCTGGACAACAGCTTTTGGACAGGCGATAAGACCAAAGAAGAGGCCTTCATGGGCATTGAGCGCATGAGGCAAATGACCCTCAAGAGAGGGAAGGCGCTCTTCTGGCTCATGGATGAATACCCAACGGACCTGTTCATGGCGGTCTTTGTAGCCTCCGATCGCATACAGCATCAGTTCTGGAAATGGCTGGACCCATCATGCTCGTACTACCACTTGCCGGGGGCTGCCGAATACCGGGAGAAGATTTCAGAAGTCTATGGCATTATCGACCGGATCTTGGGCCAGGTATGTGATCGCATGAGCGGCGACCAGACTCTCTATGTAGTATCTGACCACGGATTCGGGCCCAGGGAGAAGGTCTTCTATACCAACAAATGGCTGGCTGATCTGGGCCTGCTGCGATTTAAGACAGGGAAGAGGTTCCTGCGAGCCGTTTGCGGCAAGCTAGGGCTCTGGGACAGTCTGCCTCTAACGAAGCTCTTTCCGGCGCTCGCGGAGATGAAACAGGACCCTTGCATCGACTGGGAAAAGACAGTTGCCAGGGGTGGCCGGGTAGACGAATCCGGCATCTACCTCAATTCGACCGAGGGCGCCACTGGCGATCAGGCGAGAGCCATTGTGGACCGGCTCCTTGCCCTTAAGGACCCTGAGACAGGCAAGCCGATGGTAATCGATGTCCTGCGCCGGGAGGATGTCTTCTCGGGGCCCTTTGTGCAGCAAGCGCCTCATCTGCTGGTGCGGTGGCGCCGGGGATATTATGGCCTGGATTCCGATTCGATTCATTTCACCAATTGGCTCAGGCACGTGCCTGCGCCCAAGGGCGATCATCTGGACAACGGAGTCCTTGCGGCCTATGGCAGGGGGATCAGCCTCAACCGGGTTGTCGAGGGCGCCTCTATTATGGATATGGCCCCTACTATTCTGCATCTCCTGGGTCTGCCGGTTCCCGATGACATGGATGGCAAGGTCCTCACAGAGATATATGACGCTGATTTCGTTGCCGGAAACCCTGTCAGGTATTCCAGCCCCTCGGACGTAGTTCAGCAGGCTCGGGAGGACGAGGATGTCTATTCAGATGAGGATTCGGCAGAGATCCATGACAGACTCAGGGCTCTGGGTTATGTGGACTAAAGAGATAGCTGCTTCTCGGGGGATTCAATGAAAAATGCACCTAGGGTCTCAGTTGTGGGCTTCGACGGCGGAACATGGGACCTGCTGAAGCCCTGGATGCAGGCCGGGCTATTGCCAAACCTGGCACGGCTGGAAGAACAGGGCTCAACTGGTGTTCTGAGCTCCACTATACCCCCGTGGACTCCCACGGCCTGGTCTTCTTTCGCTACCGGCAAGAATCCCGGGAAGCACGGTGTCTTCGGTTTCAGCACGCGCACCACTGATGGTTCGATCAGGTGGGTCAGCAGCAAGTCCATACGAACCCCGACCCTCTGGCGGATTCTTAGCGATAACGGCCTGCGGGTGGGCCTTCTCAATGTTCCGTTGACCTACCCGCCGGAAGACCTGAACGGATTCGTTGTCAGCGGGTTTCCAACGCCCCCCAATGCTCCAGACCTTTCCGCACCGCGGGAGCTTTTCGAGGAGCTAAGGGCCCAATTGGGAGACTACGTGGTAGACATGGACCTGGACGGCGTCTGGGGACGAGATGTGCCCGAAAGAGAGGCGCTGGCCCTCCTGGAACGCCTGGAGCAAATGACCCGGAAGAGATGTGCAGCCCTCTCATACTTGCTGGAGCGTTACCCAACCGATTTCCTGATGGTTGTCTTCGTTGCGTCCGACCGAATTCAGCACATGTTCTGGAAGTATCTTGATCCAGCGGAGCCGCTCTACCATCGTCCTGAGGCGCCCCGGTATCGGGACCGGATAATGAGGTCTTACGCGCTGATGGACCAGTCTCTGGGGCAGCTTCTAGACCTGACAGGAGAGGATGGTTATGTATTCCTGGTGTCCGATCATGGCTTCGGGCCTCGGGACAAGCTGTTCCTGATGAACAAGTGGCTGAGGCATCAGCATCTTCAGAAGCAGCAAACAGCCAAGGCTCTGCTGAAGTCTGTCTCCCGGCGGCTGGGGCTGTGGAACCGGAAGGGCCTGTCCAAGATGCTCCCCGAGGGCTTGAAGAACGACCCTTGCATAGACTGGAGACAGACCCAGGCCCATGCCGGATCGATATACGAGAGTGGCATTTACCTGGACCTGGGAGAAGCCCCGGACAGGGGTGCCCTTGACGGGTTAAGGGGCCGGCTTACTGACGAGCTGACAAGCCTTAGGGATAACGAGACCGGCGCTCCGGTAATCAAGCGAGTTCTCAGGAGAGAAGAGGTCTTCAGCGGCCCCTTCGTCTCTGAAGGCCCGGATGTGGTGCTGTGTCCCAACAAGGGCTACTACCCGGTCGACTTCGGTAGCCGTCCGTTTGAAGGGTGTCTCCGAAAGGTGGCAGGGGCAGGTGGCGACCACCGCGAAGAAGGGATCGTTGCCTGCTATGGTCCAGGGACTACTCCAGGGGGGCGCCTGGAGTCGGCGCATATCATGGACCTGGCTCCTACTATCCTTTATGTGATGGGGCTACCGGTCCCTGATGACATGGATGGGCGCGTCTTGTCAGAGCTGTTCGAAGAAGAATTACTGGCAAGAAACCCGGTCAGGCAGTGCCATACAACCGAGCCCAGGCAAGAGGCTGCCCCGGACGATGTCTACTCAGCAGATGACGCAGAGGCGATATACCAGAGGCTCAAGGCGATAGGATATGTGGGCTGACAGAGCTAGCGAGGGTCTAAGTGGTGGTGGCTACGATGGGTCCCAGCCTTGCCCGCAGGTGTCCATCGTGATCCGCGCTAAGAACGAGGTGGAGCACATCGGCGGCGTGTTGGATGCTGTCTATGAGCAGGAGTTCAAGGACTTCGAAGTTATCTTTGTTGATTCCGGCTCGACTGATGGGACCCTTGAGCTTGTCGCCAAATACCCAGTTATTCTCATGACCATCCCTCCTGAGAGCTTTAGCTTTGGGTATTCCTTGAATGCCGGGACCGAGAGAGCGCGGGGCGAGTATGTCGCATATCTGAGTGCTCACGCTCTGCCGGTGGACAGTGCGTGGCTCAGTAATCTCATCTCACCCTTCGCCGATCCGCAGGTAGGAGGCGTTTATGGGAGGCAGGTCGCCCATCCCTGGCACAACCCCTTTCAGGCATGGAAGCTATCGAAGTTTTTCCGCAACGATAGTAGGACCGAAGGCACGAAGCCGTTTTTCTCCAATGCGAACTCCTGCATTCGCCGTAGCGTATGGCAGAGCGTGCGCTTCTGCGAATCCTTGACCGGGACTGAGGACTTCTTATGGGCCAGAATGGCTCAACTGGAAGGTTTCAAGATCATGTATGAACCGGAGGCGTCGGTCTTCCACTCTCACGAAGAGAAGCTGCGCGACGCCTACCAGCGCAAGCTGCGGGACATACAGGGGCGCTGCCAGGTGTACGGAGCGCGTGCTACTTTGGTGGAGCGGGTCCTGCGACCGCCGGTCCGGTCATGGGCCTCTGCATCGGCATACTTGCTGGGACATGAAGGAGGCAGGCGATGGATACTCCATGCCCTGGCCTTTGAGTCGGTCGTATGGTGGGCGTCCGTTGTCGGAAGCACACGAATGGTGTGCGCTCGTCTGTCAGGGTACCTGTCACGCAGGTGCCGTGGGAATGGTAGCCGGCCAAAGAAGGGTGCAGAGAGATGCGCATAATGCTCATATCGGGTCTCTATCCGCCCTATATGGCGGGTGCAGCTGAGATGTACGCCGGCCTGATTGCTGAATCGCTCAAAGACAGGGGCCACGAAGTGACGGTTCTAACGAGCTGGAATGGGTTGAAGGGCCCCCAGACAGGCGCCGGAGTGCTGAGACTGCTCAGATTCTATCCCAGCCAGCGCCTTGATTCCGCTTCCTCTATTTTCAGCAAGCTTCGGGCGGTCTACCTGTACCACCGTTGCCATAATAGTCCGCATAATGGAGGCGTGGTTTGGGCCGCACTCCGTAATACACGCCCGGACCTGGTTTACCTGTTCGAGCCCAGTGGCCTGGGCATAAACTCCATTCTCAGGGCCATAAGCAACTCGCATGTACCCCTGGTAATTCATTTGCATGACTACTGGCTTCTCTATCTCAAGCATCCAATGGTCGGGCAGTCCGAGTGCACCAACCTGCGGCTGAAGAAGATCCTCATCGGCCCGGTACCGGTGTTTGAACACAGCTCCATGATTTCGGTCAGTCAGACGGTTAAGGACGAGCATGTCCGGGCCGGTTTCGCTGGAGACAGCATCGAGGTCATCCACAACGGGGTTCCTCCATCTCACGTGGCCGGTACTCCCATCGTGTTCGGGGAGAGCCAACCCCGGTTCCTGTATGCCGGCCGCCTGGTTGGGGAAAAGGGTGTCCACGTCGCTGTCTCGGCCGTAGCCCACATGGTAAAGATGCGCGGTTCCTGTCAGGTGCATCTGGATATTGTCGGTGATGGGTATGCCAGCTACGTTCAGCAACTCAGAGACCTCGCTGAGATGCTGGGAGTAGAGGCCAATATCACGCTGCTGGGCAAGGTTGACCGTAAGGCCCTCCTGGAGAGCTTTGGCGGTTATGCCGCTATGCTTGTTCCCTCATTGTGGAAGGAGCCCTTCGCTACGACGGTCCTGGAGGCGATGGCGGTGGGACTGCCCGTAATTGCCTCGCGGCTCGGAGGACATTCGGAGATCATTGTGGATGGCAAGAACGGTTTCCTATTCGAGCCCGGGAATGCAGAACAACTGGCAGTGAAGATGGACTGCTTGCTTCATACTCCGGAACTACGGGCACAGATCAGTCTGAACGCACTCCAGACTGCAGCAGAAGAGCTCGGTTATGAGTCGTTCATTGACAAGATCGAGAAGCATCTTGAAAGGGCCCTGAGCACGGCAAGCACACCGAGGGTCGATGGCCCTGTGACCTGCCCGACCGGGCCCGTGGCTGCGTAGCCGAGAAGGTCCAGGATCGTAAGATGTATTTTGAACGAATAAAGTACAACGAATGGAAGCGGACGCTGGTGGCGGCACTGATCGCGGTCGTGGCTGTTGAGGTGCTCGTCAACGCGCAGTTCATGCTTGGCCGCCCTGATTTTGTGATCGGCGGTGTTGTGCTGGCCTTTTTCTTTGTTATCTGCCTCGTCCGCCTGGAATGGGGGCTGATAGCCCTGCTGTTGCTGTCTCTCTCGGCCTCCCGTGTCCCCCTCTATTCGCAGGGCCCGGCAAGCCTCTTCCTGGCCGAGGTATTGCTTACTGTGATCTTCATAGCATATTTACTGCACATGCTAGTGCGGAAGAGGGGGCTCTCTCTGGATGCACCCACTGTGCCCCTCATCCTGTTGTTAATCGTGGCCGGACTGTCGCTGGTCCACGGGAATCTATTCTGGGACGAATCGGTGCCGACCGATCATCGCTACCTGATAGTGCAGGTTGCCGGTGTAGTCCTGATTGCGCTGCCTGTGGCGACATTCCTGCTCTTTGCCAATTGCTTCGACGTTAGGAAGAACTTGAATTGGCTGCTTCCCTTATTCATTATCATGCCGGTGATCGGCGCAATGGCGGTCCTCGGGACAGTACCAACCGTTATCGCCAGCGTTGGGTTCAGTTCGAGGGGTGGCTTGCGGAGCTTCATCGAGGCTTCCCCCTTCTGGGCGTCACCTCTAACCGGCTGGAACACCCTGAGGGGCATAGGGGCGGCGGTGATCTTCTCCGCATCGCTCATAGTGCCCGATAAGACCAAGCGCCTGATTCTCTGGGGGCTGCTTGTTCCTCTGCTAATCGTCGATGTGTTAAGCCTCAAGGTCGGCAGCTGGATCGCTCTTGTTTGCATACTGCTCGTAGTCGCGTGGTTCCACTCAAAGAAGCTGTTTGGAGTGTTCCTGGTAGTACTGGTGGCCATGATGGCAATGGAGTCAATAGTTACGGAAGGGAATACGGTGGATGCGGTACTGACAAACGCTGAGGAGAAGGGTAGCTTCGACCGGCTCCTGATTTGGCAGGACGGCCTGACCATCTGGTCCACCAGTCCAGTAGTGGGCGTTGGGCCGGGAAACTATTACTCCTACAGTTACCGCTATACCTCTTTCCCCCAGGTCATTGCGGGTTCCAGCCGTCTCGCCGGAAAAGAGCAGAATCCGTATGGTAACGCCCACAACGGCTACATCCAGATTCTTGCGGAGGTCGGGATAGCCGGCTTTGCCTTGTTTATGTGGTTTATTGTCGCTACTCTACGGGCGGGGATTAAGACCTATAACCGGGCTACTTCCAACAGAGAAAAAGCGTTCGTTCTGGGGCTATTGGGTGGCATCGCCGGTGGCCTCGTCCAGATGTTTACTATGAATGGCCTTTACCACTCTATCAACAATGGCGGGTTCATGACATTCGTCGCCGGGATGTACACCTGGGCTGCGGCAGGCATGCTGGTGCAACTGTCCAGGTCTCGGAAGGATTTGCCTGCTATTGACACGGCTACTGCTGGGACGTCCGGAATCGGGCGCCGCTCCACCGGCAAGATTCCGCCCAGCCACAGGGAGTAGTCATGGAGATGGATAGAGATCGGGTCAAATTCGTTCTTGGAGGTCTGAGATCAAAGTTCTCTTGCTGACCCAGGTGTTGCCGTACCCTCCCGATGCCGGTCCGAAGATCAAGACGTTCAATGTTCTCAGGTATCTGGCTCAGGAGGGACATGAGGTCACGCTTGTTTCCTTCATTCGGTCTGAGCAGGAACGTGCATATGCCCGTTGCCTGGAGCCCTACTGCAGCGAGGTCCGAATGGTCCCGCTGAGAAGGTCACCGGCCAGGGACCTACTCCATCTGCTTCGCAGTCTGGTCACGGGCCAGCCTTTCCTGATGGCTCGAGACTGGTCAGACGGCTTCCTGCGTGATCTCAACACGGCGGTTGCCGGCTGTTGTTTCGACTTGGTCCACGCCGATCAGTTGAACATGGCTCAATATGCACTGCGTGTAGATGGGATTCCCAGGATATTGGATGAGCACAATGCAGTCTGGACGATCGTGCACAGGCTTTTCCGAGGCCAGAGGTTGGGACTGAAGAAGCTGGCCCTATACGCAGAGTACCGTAAGCTGAAGAGGTATGAAGCCGCGGCCTGCAGGGCGTTTGATCACATTCTGACGGTCAGCGAAGAGGACAGGCTGGCCCTGATTGATGCCGGCGTGGATAGCAGGAGCATGACTGTTATTCCGATCGGAGTGGACTGCGCCGAATGCAAGATTGTTCATCGCCGGGTCGGTGCAACCAGTATCATCAGCCTTGGGACGATGTTCTACCCGCCGAATGTGGAAGGGGTCCTCTGGTTCGCCCGGGAGGTCTTCCCGTTGATCAAGTCCCGTCTCCCAGACATTCGTTTCTGCATAATTGGCGCCAGGCCACCGATAGAGGTCCGGCGCCTGGCAGAGCAGGATTCAAGCATAACGGTGCCCGGCTACGTCTCAGACCTGGCCCCCTACGTTCAGGAATCTGCCGCACTTATCGTGCCGCTAATGTCCGGTGGGGGTATGAGGGTCAAGGTGTTGGAGGCCTTTGCCATGGGTATCCCGGTGGTCTCTACAACTATTGGCTGTGAGGGCATCAACGTGACTCCGGGAAGGGAGCTGCTGGTCGCGGACCGGCCGTCCGACTTTGCAGACTCTGTCTTGCGCCTGATTACCGACCGCGCACTTGCTCAAGGACTGGTGGGCAACGCGCTTGCCCTGGTACGGGCGCAGTACGATTGGAAAGTAGCGTGCAGGCCGGTTGGTGACGTGTATGCTTCATTGTCTCACCGTGCCCGTCCAGTCGGAGAACTGGAGCCTGCGGGTGTCTCCATGGCCAGAGACGGCGAGGGCCGGGGGCATCAAACAAGAGGAGGGAGATGAATACGTTCTCGAGAGCAGTACTGATATTCTTGATTGCGGCTTCTTTCTTCGCCTGCTCCGCCTCGGCTCCGCAATCTACGGGCCGAGTCCGCCCCCAGACAGGCTACGCGGTCCAGCCAGCAGGCTCTGCTCGCGCAAGCAGCTCACCTTTTCAGTATGTCCGTCCAGCGGCGTCCCCTTATGGCGTCAATGACTGGACATGGACTGACGAGGCGATGGAGGCCATGCAAGAGGCAGGAATTACCTGGATGCGGGTCATGGTGAAGTGGCAGCGCATAGAACCCGCACAGGGCATCCAGAAATGGGATGGGAAGGACAACGACAACGTCGACTTTTACCTGAGCCAGGCCCAGAAGTATGGGATGCAAGTGAGTGTAGTGCCTTTCAACGCTCCTGAATGGGCAAGGCCCGCGGACAGCCGGCTCCCCCATCCTGACCTCTATGCCGGCTTTGTAGGATCTCTCCTGGCCCGGTACCCTGGCGTAATATCGGCGGTCGAAGTGCTGAACGAAGAAAACACCGGAGCCTGGCCCGATACCAAGAACAGGGAAGCTAGCTTGTATCTTCCGGTACTTCAGGCGGCATACCAGGCAGTGAAGCAAGCAGACCCTAACGTTTTGGTCAGCACTTCGGGTCTCTGGAGCTTACCGGGTGGTTATCTGGAGGACCTGTACGCGCTGGGTGGGAAGGACTACTTTGACGTCGTCAGTTTCCATTACTACCCGGGCAGCCAGTCGCCGGCAACCAGCTACAACTGGTGGATAAGCCACCTGCGGAAAGTCATGGAGGGTTACGGTGATGGAGCCAAGCCTATCTGGGTCACTGAATTTGGCTGGCCGGTCAACGATGAACAGGCAAACGCGAAAGACATCGTGTCCCCGCAGGAGCAGTCTGATTACCTCTTGTACGTTCTGGACAGCTCTATGAGATCCGGCTACGTGCAACGGGTATTCTGGTACGTGCTCAGGGCCGATGCCGGCCGGGCCTTGATCCATGCAACGGATAATTATGAGTGGAAACAGCCCCAACCGAAGCTTAGAGGAGCGCTCCGGCAGGCGGATACAAGCATCACTGTAGATGGGGATTGGACCACGCAGTGGCCTCAGGAGGGCGCCCTGGTAATCGGGAGCGAGCAGGTGAGCTATGCCGGCCTTTCCAACGGGCCCGGAGGCACTACCGTTCTAGGAATAGTCAGGGGCGCCAACGGAACGGCCTCTACTACGCACTCATCAGGCACGCCGGTGCTTAACGCTGCCCTTACAGCCAACAGCAAGAGGCCGGTCTATTACGCGTACAAGGAGTTTTCACAGGCGCATCCTGCTTGGGACGTGTCTGACGTGGCTCCGCTTCCCGATATACCTCCGGCTGCTTCATCCCCGGTCATGGTTCCGAACCCGGGGTTCGAGGAGGGCAAGTCCGGGTGGATCGGTAACCTCCAGATCGACTCAACGGAGTCCCATTCAGGCGCTGCCGCTGCCAGGCTAGAAAACCGGACCGGCAGGCCGCAGGGGGCAAAGACCAGGTCCTTGCCGGTGGAGCCTGGCAGTTCCTATTTCCTGAAGGCCTGGGTGAAGATCGATTCCAGCGCCGGCGGGAATATGGATGCGATGGTTGCCGCCGAGCTGCTGAACTCCAGCGGCCGGACCGTGAGCCGGGCTCCGGGTAACTATTACATCTACGATACCGGAGGCGCCTGGCGCGAGATTCACTATCCATTCAGGACTCCGGATGATGCCTCCGAGCTGGTCCTTCAGATCACAACTGACAACGGTGCAGGAGCAGCCTGGTTCGATGACATTACAGTGGAGCCCTATGGGCTTTCGGGAGGTGGATAGGCCCATGCATATCCTCTTTGTCACGCCGTACGTTCCATCTCCCATACGGACCCGTCCGTTCAATCTGATAAAGCATCTGGCTGCCTCGCATGACGTTGAGTTGGTGACGCTCGCGCAAAGCCGGCAGGAGAGGGAAGAGGCACTTGCGCTGGGTGACTACTGCTCGGCAGTACGCACTGTATTCATGCCGCGCTGGCAGTCGCTCTGCAACTGTGTACGGGCACTGCCCGGTCCGACGCCAATGCAGGCGGCCTATTGCAGATCAGCGGGTATGGAGGAGGCCATCACGCGGGCTATTGTAGAGAATAGCCAGAGGCGCTTCGATGTCATGCACGTAGAGCACCTTAGGGCCGCACGGTATGGTTGGGCATCGACGAGCATTCCGGCGGTCTTCGACTCGGTCGACTGCATCTCACTCCTTATGGACCGCACGGTGAGGCAAAACGGCCGGCTTGCACGGCGGCTCGTTGGCCTGCTGGAGGCAGATAAGACCAGGAGGTATGAGGGACTCATCATCCGCCGGTATCCCAGGGTGCTGGTAACCTCAGATGCCGATCGAAACGCTCTACTGAAGATGGAGCCCCGGTCCGATATCCAGGTGCTTACTAACGGCGTGGACCTGGACTACTTCCATCCCCCAGGCATCGCGCGTGAGGAGCGGACGCTAGTCTTCTCGGGAAAGATGAGCTACCACGCCAACGAGGAAGCTGTACTTTACTTCTGCCGGCAGATACTGCCACTGATCTGGCACGGGGACGACCGGGTGAGACTGGTCATTGCCGGCAGCGCACCATCCGGTCGGATCAGGGCGCTGGCCGGCGATCCCAGAATAACGGTGACCGGCTACGTTGATGACATGCGACGCTACATAGGCGGTGCGGCGCTGGCAGTCTGCCCCATGGTTTACGGAGTTGGCATCCAGAACAAGGTCCTGGAAGCGATGGCCATGGGCACACCGGTGGTGGCTACTTCTCAGGCAGCTTCCGCCCTGAGTGCGGAGGCAAAGGAGCGTATTGCAATCGCTGACAGCCCCAGGGATTTTGCGTCCTCCGTCCTTGGCCTGCTCAAGGACCGGGAGCTGCGCCTGTCTCTGGGGAACGCCGGACGCCGGTACGTAGAGGAATTTCACGATTGGAAAAGAACAACGCAGAAGTTGGTTGCGACCTATGAGGAGGTGAGGGACCGATGGCAGAGACAGAACGCTGGCAGCATGCCTGGAAGACCCAGCTCTCAGCCGGTCCTGATGGGCCGCCGGGAGTAGTAGCTGGGAGGCCGGGCTACGCTGCAGCAAAGAGGACCATGGATGTCTTTGTATCTGCTGCGGCGCTGGTTGCCCTGGCGCCTATCTTCGGCATCCTGTCCTTGATCGTAAAACTGGACAGTCCCGGTCCGGTATTCCACCGGCGGTTGGTCTTGAAACGTGGGGGCGGGACGTGCGGGGCCTTTAAGTTCCGTACGATGATCGAGCATGATGAATGCTTCTGGCAGCAGCATCCGGACCTCTGGCAGGAGTACCAGAAGAACTTCAAGCTGTCCAAAGACCCCCGGGTGACCCGCGTGGGGAGGCTCTTGAGGATCACGAGCCTGGACGAGCTGCCTCAGTTGCTTAACGTTCTGAAGGGGGAAATGAGCCTCGTTGGACCTCGCATGATTACTCCCCTGGAGCTCGGGAAGTACGGAGCAAGCGCTGCCAAGCTTCTGACGGTTAAAGCGGGCATCACGGGGCTCTGGCAGATCAGCGGCAGGCAACACCTGTCATACCCGGAGCGGGTGGCTCTGGACATGCACTACATTGACCGGCGCTCACTAATTCTTGATATCAAGATAGTCACAAGGACGGTACTAGTTGTCTTACGCAGAACTGGCGCCTACTAACGGACAGCTCAAAAGACTCGCCCGGGTTGTTGCGGATCCGCTCTCTGCGGTTGCCTTTGTTAGGGAGACCCTGGGCATGCCTGAGGCTTATGACGATCCCAAGGAATTCCTGTTAGAGGTTGAAGAACAGGGGCTGTCGTCATTGCTTTACAAAGACATCCGCCGCAGCGGGTCTGAGCACTTATTCTCGGGAGAGATCCTTGGGAGCCTGAAGGTTTCGTATATGAAGGCTGCAATGAGAAGCGCCGTCCTGTTTAGTGAGCTGGAGGTGGTCCTTGATGCATTTCAGAAGGCCGCGATTCCGGCGATCTTGCTGAAGGGGGCACATCTGGCAGGAGCGATTTATGAAGACAGCGCCCTCAGGAGCATGGAGGACGTAGACCTGCTGGTTAAGGCCGGCGACTTTGCCCGGGCCCAGGAAGTGCTTGTTTCCCTTGGTTATGTCCTGGATGGAGAGTGTGCATGGAATGAACTGGACCGCAACCGAACCGGCCACACCTACGTAAAGAGCGCTCCCCCCAGGGTGCACATAGAGATCCACAATAACCCACATCACGGCTACAGGACTGGCGATTATTCACGGTTCGATCTTCAGGGCATCTGGGAGAGGGCCAGTCCTGTGAGGATTGGCGGCGCCAACGCACTGGGTATGTCACCTGAGGACCTGCTCCTGTTCCTCTCCTGGCATTACCGGTTCCACTATTTCAGCAAGCTCATATGGCTCTATGACATAGGAGTTATCTTGCAGCGCCACGGCAACATCATTGATTGGCCGGGTCTCATGGCAAGTGCTCACTGGGCGAGATTGGATACGACCCTCTATTATTGCCTCCAACTGGCCAGCATGATGCTGAAGGCGCCTCTATGTATTGACGGGTCGGTTAAGCTACAGCCTCCCTATGTTGCGCGCAAGCTGGTCCCGTACGTGCTCAGGATGGGAGGCAGTCAAGTATTGTCCGCTCCTGAGCACCGTCTTCTACGGGTTGCCTTGCAGCATTTGATGGTCCACCGAAACCTTGATTTGTTGAGACTCGCCGGGGGACTCCTCTTCCCATCAAAGGTGGCACTGGGCTCCCGCTATGTCAGAAACGATTCCCTACGCTTGAAGTTTGTTCGCTTCTATTATCTTATTCATCCCTTCTCGGTCCTGAAGAACGGATTGAGAGGGGGATTAATTCTATTTCGACAGACAAAGCCAACCGGTGTTAAACCGGTGGGAGGGAGGAGATAGTGATGAAAAGCGTGCGATTCATGATCCTGAGCACCATACTGGTCCCTGTACTAACACTCGCTGCCTGCACGGTAACGTCGCCACCGGCGCAAGTGGCCTCACCTCCGCCTCCGCCTCCAGCAGCGAGCCTTTCGAGTCCCAGTGAAGGTCCGGTATCCACCGTTGTCGTGTCAAGAGGAACGGTGGCGGAGACGATACTTGCGACCGCCAGGGTTGTGTCAGAGAGGGAATCCGGACTCTATTTCAGGACGAGCGGTCAGGTAGGAGAGGTGCTCGTCAAAGAGGGAGATCAGGTAAAAGAGGGCGCCATACTTGCTGAACTGGTCGATCGTGTTGCTCAGCAACAGGCTTCCACCGCCAGGTTGGAGCTGGAGACAAGCAATATCAAGTTCGCAAAGGCCCAGGAGGAAGCTCGGAATACTGATCTGGCCGATGCCCAGGCATCCATTGACCTGGCGTCTCTGAATATGCAAAACGCCCAGCTCAAGCTCAATAAACTGAAGAGAGGGCCGGCCCAGGAGGAGGTCAACGCTGCTAAGGGAGAAATCGAGAGGGCGCGGGTGGAGCTGCAGCGAGCTCAGGCTGCATACGACCCGGTGGCATGGAATCCGGATGTGGCGGCCAGAAGGGAGTCGGCTGACCTCCAGTCCGCAACCATAGACTACAACCTGGCGCTGGCCAAGTACGAGGCCAAGATGGTGGGGCCCAGCAAAGAGGACATCGCTCTCGCCGAGAATGAGATCAAGGCAGCCGAAATAGAGCTGGCCAAGGCCAGAGCGACCTACACTCAGCGCCGATCGGCTCAGTCACTTGCCCGCTTCGATGTCCAGCTTTCCGAGATGGATGTAGCCCGCTCCAGGCTAGCTCTGGATAATGCTAACCGGCAGGTAGCCGATAGCCGGATCGTGGCAACCTTCAGTGGCAAGATAACAAGCATAATGACAAAGTCCGGCGACCAGGCCGTTGCATTCAATCCAGTGATCAAACTGGCAGATCCCAAGGGGCTGGATGTCGTCTTGGACCTGGATAATAGCAGCCTGAACAGATTGGCTGTCGGACAGAAGGTCACGGTTAGCTTCGGACAGACGAATGTTCAGGTCTTCCAGGGCGAGGTAGTCCGGGTCCCCGGGCCGGTTGATTCCTCGAGTAACAGCGACAAGTCAGTGCATGTCCAATTGACTTCAACGTCCGGCCTTGCTCTCGGTATGCAGGGGAAGGCCAGCATCACGCTCCAGAACAAGGACAACACACTGTTAGTCTCCAGGGAAGCAGTTCGCAGTTCCGGCAACCGGAGCTACGTCAGGATGCAGAAGGGAGACATGGTTGAACAGATAGATATCCGTATGGGTATCCAGTCGGAGGACCTGGTAGAGGTGTTGAGTGGCCTTAAAGAGGGTGACCAGGTACTGGGTCGCTGACGGTAGGAGCAAGAGATGGACGCAAAACGATTCAGTCCTTTGATCCTGGTGTTGAGTTTATCATGGCCTCTGCTCATGCCTGCTGCAGCAGCCATGGACGCTCAACAGACTGGCCCCTTCCAGCAAGCACCCGTCCCCGCTAAAGAGGAACTGCTTGATTGCGCAGATCCCGCCGGTCGTGTGGACGGCGTTTTCTCAGGTCTTGATGAGTCTACCCGCTATGTCAATCTGCTCCAAGGTCCCGAGGAGCAGATTGACTATCCCAGGCCGGAAGGCCTGGATATCTGTCCGGAACAGCTTAGCGTCTCTGCCGGTGGCAATACCAGCGAGGCAGGCATGCCAATGGGAGCCGGTTTGACGGCGCCCGCTGGAAGCGTGGAAGCTTCGGTGCTCCCAGGCTCCGGGCCTCGCCATGGAGAAGGGTGGCTGGTATTCGCAACGACTGCCGGCGGAGACCTCTTCACGGTAAAAGCAGATGGCTCCGGACTTTCTCTCGTGGGCAGGGGCATGGACCCCGCCATTTCGCCAGACGGCGGGCGGATTGCCTTCGTCTCCTGGGAATACCCTGAAGGCATCTATGTTATGAACGGGGATGGAAGCGGCAGGACGCTCGTTCTAGAGGCAACGGAGGTTCGGGCGCCGGCCTGGTCGCCGGATGGCTCCCGAATTGCCTTCTTCCAGAAGTATTCCGGCTTTTACGCACGACGCAATCATGAGGCGCGGATGGAGGTTGTGAAAGAAGACCTGTTCAAGATTCTTGAGCTGGACCTGGCAACCGGCAGGGTCTCCTCGCGGCCCGGCGATCCACATAGCTATTCGCCGACCTGGTCGGCCGATGGCAACCTGGTGGCCTTTCACGGCGAGAAAGGGATCTTCCTGGCTGCGACGGATGGGGAGCCTCTCCTGCTGGCAGGCACCGATACCCGTTTCGCTTCACCCGCGTGGTCGCCGGACGGAACGCAGATTTCCTATATGTGGAGACAGCACGACCACTGGGAGATAGGGGTAATGGCGTCGGATGGAAGCGGGCAAAGGCTGCTTACCAGTGCTCCGCCTTTTGCGGACCGGGCCGCCAACAATGTTGCCCCGGCCTGGTCGCCAGATAGCAGGCGGATTGCCTTTTTATCAGATCGCGATGGAACCTGGAATCTCTATATCATGGACGCTGATGGAAATGGCAGTCAACAAAGACTCCTGGACATGCCTCTGGACTATCAGTTCGCCCGGGAGCGGGCCACGTCCTGGGGCAAGTGATCATCGCTTCTGCCATCTCCATCGTTTTCCTGCCATTAGTATGGGGAATAAGGAAGGCTCCTGTAGAATAAGCGAGAGAAAAAAACGCTTTATCTAGAAGGAGCCATCCGGATGCAGAATAACATTGGTCGCAAGCTGGGGCAACTGAGGCCTGGTGATATGTTGGTGGGGGTT
>ORJL011435480.1_pt1 | contig 44760 bp, 27 predicted proteins | sample 1779941 | NCBI WGS metagenome assembly ORJL01 (sample SAMEA104232317, study PRJEB22302) | groundwater metagenome | biome: forest; feature: aquifer; material: groundwater | place: USA | collected 2011-08-07 | depth 5.8 m | reverse complement strand
TGTCGAGATAATGATTACGTAAAATTGAATTTTTATTTTTTTATTTTTAACTTATTTTATGTTTATGGCACAGTTCTATACTTTATATTTACAATTCCCCATTCTATGAACAAAAGAATTAGTGCAATTAATAACAAATAAGGTGAGAGTTTTAAACGAACCCGCCCAATTTTTGAGATGGCAATTGCTTCATATGCTTCTTTTAAAGTTTGAGTGTCAGTTGCCCTGAAATACTTTCCGCCGCTGTTATCTGCAATGCTTTTTAGCATAGTTTCATCAAGCTGAAAAGATATATTTGAAAGACCAGGAATTGCGCCACCTTCCCTGCTGCCAACACCAATTGTGTGAATAGTGACTCCTTCTTTTTTTGCAAAAGAAATTGCGTCAAGCAACGGAATTCCAATATTACTTTGACCGTCTGTGAATAAAATAATTGCTTTATGGCGCTCACCTTTGGTTAATACATTTGCGCCTGCAATAATTGCGCCGCCTAAATCTGTTCCTCCCAAAGCACTTGCGCTTAATGAATCAATTTTATCTTTAACAAAACGTTTTTCATCAGTTAATTCTTGCTCGATTCTTGTTGCGCCGGCAAAAGTAATAAGCCCTGTTTGAGTTAAGAAAGGAACTGCATCAACAAACTTTTTTGCGGCATTTTTTGCTGCAAATAATCGTGAGGGAAGTAAATCTTGTGCGTTCATGCTATTTGAAAGATCAATTCCTAGCACATAATCAATATCTGTTGTTTTTCCTAAATAAATAACACTTGTGCCTGCCACGGCAAAAATTAACATTGCCAAAGTTAAAAATCTTAAAATAAGAATACTGATATCTTTTCCCATCAATGAACCGCCATATGCTTGCGATATTGCTTTTGAAGGAGCAGAACGAAGTAATAAATCAAAGTTGGAAAATTTTAGTGCAACTGATTTTTTGAGTTTTAAAGTTAAAAAATGAGTAATTACAAGAATAGGCAGGCCAAGCAAAAACCAAACCATTTCAGGATTAGTAAATTCTAAATCCATTAGCGCCACCTGCGTTCACGCATTTTGAAAAATCCAAAAAGGGGCTTTACAAAAGATTTGTCAGTTGGCAGCAATAAAATATCGCACTTGTTTTTTTTGAAGATTCTTGAAACATATTCTTCTTGCTCACGCGCGTGAAGCTCGTAGCTTCTTTTAGCATCATTAGGATTAATTAATAATTGCTCATCACTTTGCGGATGCTCAACAAGCAAATTAATTTCATCACTCGGCAAAGTTCTATCAAACAAATCCCGCACCATAAGCCCAATAATTTCAAATTTTCTGCTAGCAGTTGCAAGCTTTTCTTCCCAGTCCCCCCGAATACCAATAAAATCAGAAATTATTATTACAATTGTTCGTTCTGGCAGAATTCTTATTATTTGGCTAAGAACTGCACTTAAGTCATAATTGCCCCCATAGTTTTTAGTATCAAGTAAAGTCTTGTAAAATTTATAAAATTGGCGTGATTCAAGAGAAGGCATTTCATATGTTGTTAATTTATCATTAAATAAACCATATCCAATTGAATCTTTTGCTTTTAAAATTGCGTAACAAAGAGACGCAGATAATTCTGCAGCATACAAAATTTTTAGTTTATTTGCAGAAGAACCATAAAGCATACTGGAATTTACATCTAGTAGTAAAAAAACATTTAAATTTCTTTCTTCAGTAAATAATCTGACTAACACATCATTTGTTCTAATTGATGCCTTCCAATCAATTAAGCTCGCATCATCATCAGGAGCATATGCGCGATAACCTTCAAAATCCAAACCTTTTCCCTTAAAACTGCTTCTGTATGTTCCTATTAATTTTCCTGTAGCCAAACCCCTTGTAAAAACTTCTAGCTTTTGAATTGAAGGAAGAAAATCTGCCTTCAAAGTTTTATTTTCCATTAAATCACTCTTTAAGGCACTCTCACGCGTGCAAGAATTTCTGCCACAATTTCATCGCTTGTGAGGTTTTCTGCCTGAGCTTCGTAAGTTAATAATACTCTGTGACGCAATACATCAAATGCAACATCTTTTACATGCTGGGGCGTGACATATGACATTCCATTCATAAAAGCATGTGCTTTTGCTGCAATAAAAATTCCAATTGAAGCTCTAGGACTTGCACCATATTCTATGTATTGACCTAGCTTAATTCCTAATTGGTCTGGATATCTTGTTGCGTTTACTATTCGAATAATGTATTGTTCAATAGACTGGCTCAAATAAACTTGCTTTACAAGATTTTGCATTTTTATTATTAATTCTGGATTTAAAATTGGCTTTATATTAAAATCATTAAAATTAGACAAGGATATGTTGTGATGCAAAATATCTTTTTCATCATTCTCAGATGGATAACTCATTCCAACATTAAATAAAAATCTATCAATTTGAGCTTCAGGCAAAGGATATGTTCCTGCACTTTCAATTGGGTTTTGAGTTGCCATAACAAAAAAAGGAGTTGGCAATTTGAAAGTTTCTCTGCCTATTGTTACTTGACGCTCTTGCATTGCTTCAAGCAACGCAGACTGTGTTTTAGGAGGCGCTCTGTTAATTTCATCAGCAATTATGAAATTTGCAAAAATTGGGCCTTTTATAACAGTAAACGCGTTTCTTTCACGATCAAATGTGGTGAGGCCAGTTATGTCTGTTGGGAGCATATCAACAGTAAATTGAATCCTGCTGAATTTGCATCCTGCAACAACTGCTAAAGTTCGAATAAGAATAGTTTTTGCAAGGCCGGGGAGCGCATTTATGTGCGTGTGACCATCACAAAGAATTGAGCGCAATAACGCAGTAACTGTGTAATCTTGCCCTATTATTAGTTTTTTAATTTCTTTTTTTGCTAAATCAATTTTATCTTTATACGGCAAAAGCTGGTATGGCGCAAGCAAAACTTTGTGTTCTTTTGAAAAAACTTTTCTTTTAATATTATCGAAAATCTTGGCAGAATTTTGCAGTGTTGAATTTAAAGAAGTATTCTGTATGATAGGCTCTGTTTGGGTCTTTTCTTTAACACTTTTTTTGACCATTTCCCCCTCTTTTTATACTTGAGATATACTGCGTTTTGGCGTATAAATACTTTTATGAGTACTATTGAGTAGTTCTAAATAAATAAATACGCTTTTTTAGTTTATTTTGATTATGGACTTTAATTTAGTGTATTTGAAAATAAAAAGCATGTTTCTTAATTCAAAAACAAAAAGTCCAACAAAAAAGAAAAAAGAAAAAATCAGAAAAGAAGCATTAAAACAATTAAAATCAATATCTCTTAAAAAAAACAAGCAAAAAGCGGCATCTTTGCTTATGCATTTAATACATAATTTTTTTAAAAATTATTTTGAAATTAGATATTCAGTTACTGATGAAGAGTTAGCAGAAGAAATTTCAAGAAGAAGAATAGATGATTATTTAAAGAAAAAAGCACAAAGAATACTGCAAAGACTGAGTGAAATAAATTACAATTTGAATCACGATGATGAAGAATTAAAAATGCTAATTAAAGATACGCAAGAATTAATTGACCTTATGCCTTGAATTACTTCAAAAATTCATCAATGATTTTTTTAGTGTCATTAATTGATACTTTTTTGAAAATAAATCCTTGGGGGTAAATTGCAATAACTGGCCCTTGAGCACAATGCCCTAAACACTTTGTTTTGGTTACATTATACTTTGCAACCAAACCATTTTTGTTAATATGCTCTCTTAAAATTTGCAATATTTCTATTCCTTTATTTGAACAACAATCACCAGTTTCTCGCTCATTGACACACACAAAAATGTGGCAGTTGTATTTTGCATTAATTAATTCCATTTTTTTGCGTATACAGATGTGAATTATAAATCTATTCTATTTATTTTTGTGTAAATTAAAATTTGCCTTTTGATTTTGGCAAATAAAATGGCGCGCCGGGTGCTTTTCCAAGAGGCTTAGAACTAAACAAGTTAGTTGACTTGAATTTATTTTTGTTTGAAATATTTAGTGGAATTTGTCTTTTTTTGCCTAATGCAGAAGATAATTTGCCAAGCAAAACATTTCTTTTTTCAAAATAAGGGGTTTTTTGTATTTTCCCTGATTTTTTTGCTGCATTTTGAGCATTGTGTTCATGTCTTCCAATCATGCCAAGACTATAACCTATTATTAACAATAAAACACTTAAGAATGCAAGGCTAATAATTAAATAATTTTTTAATTTTTCAAGATCAATTAATGGCGCTGGCTTTTCAAGTTCAGCACTGTACGCGATTAATTCTTGGCAGCCTTGAATTGCAGCAGAAGCAAGAGCACGGGCTTTTTCATACTGTTTTTCTTTTAATGCAATTTCTGCTTGTTCTAAGAATTCCTGCATTCCAATACATTTTGGATTTTTTTGCAAAATATCATCAGCAACACGCATTTCAGTTAACATCTGCTCAGTTTTTATAACTTCCCCTGGCTCTTGCAAAGTAATATAAATTTTTGAAGTTTGTGTTATTGGCGGAGTTGCTGCGTTTGCAGTTAGTGTAATTTCGTAAGGTGCAGGCTCGGTGTGGCTTGTTATGAATAATTTCACGATTGTTTCTTCATCAGGCGCCAATGATGCAATCTTTGCTTTTTCAAGACGCAAACTCAAATCTTTAGTATCTGAATACGCATCAAGTGTAATATCATTTAAAGTAACTTTGCCAGTATTTCTCACAACAAATAATGCAGTCATTTGATCTTCATTATACATAACTAAAGGAGTTTTTGGAGTAACAAAAGACATTGCCGCAAAATTCTTTTTATTACTAACAACTCCACCCCCACCACCAGATCTTATTGTTACTTGCTCTACACTTGAATTTTGCGCTAAATTCCAGATAGTTATTGTATTAGTTACGTTTTGCGTGCTTCCAAAAGAAATATTATACCCAATTGCAGTCACACTTAATGATTGGGGTGTTGTGCTGCTCATTGTAAAAGTGCCAGTCCAAACATTTGCTGATGTTTGTGTTAGAGCAATTGGTGTGCCATCAATAGACAAATTAACTTGATCAATAAAATTTGTGTCTGCAGTTTCTGTCACAGTAAAATTAACATTAGTATTTGGCCTTTGAACTGCACCATCTGCTGGCGAAGTAATTGACATGTTAGCAGACAAAACAAAACCTGAAAATGTTGTGAAGTGACTGACATTAAATAACGTGTTGCTCCCTGATGAAACTGGTGTTGAACAAACAGACGCAGGACAATTTTCAAAAGTTAAATCGTCAAATGCAACACGTATAAGTTGCGAAGACACTTCAAATAAAGTAATATTTGAACTGACATTAAAGCCTGGCACTCTTGAAGTATTTACGTGCACTTTATTTGATGTTAAATTAACATCCATTGACAAGTTAGTGCCATTTGCAATTAGGAATGGCAAAAACTGCACGCTTGCTAATCCACTCATTGATATTAGTACTTTGCTGCTATTGAAGCTATAGTTTGTTACTCTTTGATTGTCAATTAGGGATATGTTTGAGTTCCATTTTGATTTAATGCTCCAATTTGTATCTTGAAAATTCGTGTTTGTTATTGTGATGTTTGTTGATTCATTAATTTCAAAACCAGTATCGCCAATTACTGTTGTGTTAATAAAATTAGTATTTCTTGAACCAGGGGTGTTAGTTGGATTTACGCTTCCAATTAAAACTCCAACACGTCCTTTGAAGGTGTTGTTTGTGAAAGTATAATTTTCTGCACTAGTTAAGCTCACGCCATACGTTGTGCTTTGACAAAAATTACCTGTAAAAGTATTATTTTGCCTTTTGGCATTACCTGTTGTTTCAATTCCAGAATCCCCATTACTGCTGCAAGTATTATTAATAAATTGATTATTATTTCCAGTTAGTGTGGCTATTTCAATTCCAATTCCTCCTGTTGAATAAAACTGGTTTTTTATTACTAAATTATTTCCGCCACTAACAGTAATTGCTGAACTACCGCCAGAACCTGACATGTTAGCAGTATTGTTAATTATAGTATTATTTTCACCTGCAATATTTAATTGAGTGCCTGAAATTCCTGAAACACTATTATTCTCAATTAAACTAAATGCAGAAGCAATACCAAAACTACTGCCACCGGCAAAATTTGTGATAGTTGCTAAATTGCCAATTAAAGTTGTATTATCACAACCAACACAAATATCTAGCGCAATATTTCTTCCAGCACTAAAATTATTATACTTAAAAGTATTATTTTGAGAACTAGTTTGCACTAACGCACCCGCTTTACCACTACCACTAGTTAACGTACTAATAAAAACATTACCAACAAAAGTATTATTAGAACTTCTTTCTAAATATAGTGCATTTGAGCTGCTCGAAGGAACAGAATTATTATTCAAATAATTTCTGTTGCTGTTTAATAGATTGAAAATAGGAAAACTATTTGAGGAAAAAGTATCGCCATAAGGCGGAACAGCAACAAAGCTAATTGTGCTGTTTGTCACATTAATTAATGAGATTGTGTTTCCATTTCTTCCTGCATTATCAATTCCAATGCTTGCATTGGTTATTATGCTGTGGCTAACATTGTAAAAACGAATTCCATTAGTGCCATTTGTTATGTTAACAAAAGAAATATTGATTCCATAAGCATTAGTAACATTAATTGAAGTGCTAAAATTAAAAATGTTGCAATTTGTTATTGTTATGTTGTTTAGTGTTTCAGACAGGCCTGTGATATTAAATCCTGTGAGTCCTGGAGGATTACTCGTCACATTGAATCCTGCGCAGTCGAATAAAATATTTGATTGGTTGAAATCAAAACATCCGGATGTTGAACTTGTTGAAAGAATATTTTGAGCTAATGTAACACTCTCATTTATGCGTCCGCAAGCAGTAATTGCAGCAGAAGAAAATCCAGATGTTCCGTTAATTGAATAATTACTAAATCCACTAACGTAAAATGAAATTCTATCTGTTCCTTGAATGCTTTGGTTTGCACTCAAACTAATTTTTTGGCCAATACTTAGATTTGTGCAGATATCTTGTGGGCAAATTTCCCCATTTCTTAAAATGGCAATATTACTTGTGAAAGGAAGATTATGGAATGTTATTTTTGCAGTCATATTTAATTCTGGGCAGGCTGTACTGTTAATTTCTGCAAAATTTTGTGAGAATTTAGAACATTGTTCAAGTCTTGTTTTATTTATTATCTCATTGAATTCTATTTCTACTTCAGGAGTATTAGGTGGAGATGAGTACTTGTTAATCAAGTCAGATGAAGAATTTGTCGTGTTAACACTTGGAACTGTTGTGTTTTGCAACAATTGTTGAATTGCGTTTAATACATTTATTCTTTGCCAATCACTAATAGGTACACCTGTTGTTTTTAGTGTTTGTATTGTTGTGTTTAAACCTAAACTTTGTTGTTGTGCTTTTGATACTTGTTTTAGTAATGCAATTGTTCCTGAAACAAATGGTGTTGCCATAGAAGTTCCTGATAAAATTCCATAACCTCCCCCTCTAATTGTAGAATTAATTGAAACACCAGGAGCTAAAACATCAAGTCTTGAACCACGATTTGAAAAACTCGCAACATTATCACTCTTATCACTTGCACCAACACTAACAGAAAAAGGACTACAAGAAGGATACGAAACACCACTCGTAAAACCATTATTACCAGAAGCATAAACATTAATTATTCCCAAACTATTCGCAGTTTCCAAAGCAGAATCAAACCAAGTAGGACAATTACTCACATCATATTGCCCACCATCACCCAAACTACCACTAATAACTGAAATATTCAATTCAACACTACGATTAACACAATAATCAATACCCGCCAAAATATTACTAGCCAAACAACCACCACCAGAATCACACACTTTCACAGGAACAATCCCCGAATTAGGAGCAACAGCACTAACAATACCAGAAACATGAGTACCATGACTCACACCATTATCATCCATCGCATCCAAATCAGAATTAACAAAATCAACACCACCCAAAACCTTCCCACCCAATGCAGGATGAGAATAATCAACACCAGTATCAATCACACAAACACTCTGCCCAAAACCAGTAATTGTTCGATTACTAACATCAAACAAAACATGACTATCATTAACCCCAATCAACGAAATACTATCCTGCAAAGAAACATTCAAAACAAAATCAAAAAACACAGACTCAACATTAGGGTTGTTTTGTAAAACAAGTAATTCTTCAGGGGTAATTTGCGCAGAAATTGCGTTCATTGTTTCGTATTGTTTTGAAATGCTAAATGTGTTATTTGTATCAATTATTTGAGCGCCAGTTATTGCGTTAAGTGGCGCAATTGTGTCTTTTGAATTCAAATCATTAATCAGCGCATCTTGAACAATGTCAACTTCAATTTTTTGTTTTTCAAGTAAAGTTGAGGTATTTTTATTATTTGTTTTTATTTGGGACTGTGTTGCTTGTTTTTTTAATACAATAATTACTGGGACTTTTTTGCGTGTTAAAAATTCATTAATAATTGCACCATCAATTTTTGAATTTGAATCTGGCGTATTTTCTTTGCCAACAAATATAGAAAATGGCGTTTTTGCAGTTAAAACACTATTTGAAGCAATAACTTGCGCATTAAATACTCCACTTTGGCGCTCAGATAAAAATAGCACGTCATCAAATAAAACTGCGCGCACACCATCAGGCATTACAACTGAATACTCTAAATTATGATTTGCAGTTTCTTTGAAATAATCAAAAAGATTTATTGTTGCTGAATTTTTTAAGTACACTGGCGGAATTGGCAAAGTTTCAATATTGCCAACTTGCGCGCTTAAAACATAAGTTATGTTGTGCAAATTCAAAGATGCATTTTCTCCTCTTAAAACAACAAGCAATTTCCCCCCAGATAGACTTGCGCTACATGTATCCATACAAATATCGCTAAATTCAAAAAAAGTTTTGTTATTTTTAACAAAATTGCTCGAATCAAAAACTAAAGACAAAGAATTATTCAAATCTTGATAATAAATGCGGCCACTCCCATTTGCGATTATTCCGCTTGCTTTTAATGAATTAATTTTGTTTAAATTAAGCTCTAAAAACCCAGTTTCGTTAAACACTTGATTAATTTCAAGAACATTTTCTTTTTCAGAAGAAATAAGCCCAGTAATTCTTCCTTCCCAAAGAGACGAAAACATGCTAAGAATGAATAATAAACTAATTACTAATACGAATGCTGCTTTTTCTTTTTGTAATTTAATTGGAGGTATGAACTTGCTTAATGAATCTGCGCCAGGTGTTGGATTAATTGGCATAACTTTGCCACCTCTTTTCACAGATAATATCTATCATTAAAATTTGCCTCCTTTTATTTTAGGGACGTAAAACGGCGAACCAACACTTTTATTTACTGGCTTTGAAATAAACCCTTTTCTGACTTGTGATTTTTTTGAACTTTCAATTGGCAATACTTGTGATTTTTTGCCTAATAACTGGTATACTTTGCCCATTAAAATACTTCTTGTGATTTTTGGCTTTTTCAAGGTTGAATCTTGGGTAATTGTACTTTTTTGTTCATTTTTGGTTGTGCGCTTTCCAAGAACGCCAAGCAAATAACCAATAATTAACAACAACACACTCAAAAATGCAAGGCTAATTACTAAGTAATTTTTTAATTTTTCAAGATCAATTAATGGCGCTGGCTTTTCAAGCTCAGAACTATACGCGATTAATTCTTGACAACCTTCAATTGCTGCTGACGCCAATGAACGCGCTTTTTGCGGCTGATTATTTTTAAGCGCAGTTTCTGATTGAGTTAAAAATTCTTTAAGCTCAATACATTTTGGATTTTTTTGCAAAATATCTTGAGCAACACGCAACTCAGTTAATATTTGCTTTGTCTCAACAATTTCTGGAGTTTGCTGAAGCGCAATATAAATTTTGGAAGTTTGAACAATCTGACCATCACCTGTTGTTGCAGTTATTGTAATTTCGTAAGGTGCAGGCTCAGTGTGGCTTGTTATGAATAGTTTGACTGGTGTTTCTTCATTTGGGCCAAGAGTTGGAATAGCATTTTTTTCAAGACGCAAACTCAAATCTTTAGTGTCTGTGTATGATGCTAGCTTGATATCATTAATACTAACTTTACCAGTATTTTTAATTATAAATAATGCAGTAATTTCATCAGTCCCATACATTACCAAAGGCTGTTTTGGGGTTATAAAAGATAATGCTGCAACTGACTTTTTCTGTGTAGAAACTCCGCCACCACCACTTTGAATTGTTGTAACAATTGTTGTTGCCACATCTTCTATTGTGTCAAAAACGTAAATTGTTGAAGTAAAATTTGTGCCAATTCCTACTGATTTATTATACCCTGTGGCTGTTGCAGTCAATACTTGAGGGGATGTTGAGGGCATAATTACTGAGCCAGACCAGCTGTTGTTTCCCAAGTCAGTTAATCCTATTGTTTGATTGCCAATAGATAAATTAATTTGGTCAATAAATGCAGCGCCTGAAGATTCATCAACAATAAAAGTCACGTTATCAGAAGGCCTGAAATCAGTTTGATTAATTGGCGAACTAATATTTATGCCGCCAACAGTGTATGTTATTGTTTCATTGCTATTATTTGCATTAGCATTATCAAAACAAGTAACACTTAAATAATGAGTGCCGCCAGTCAAATTTATTGTTGTTGCACTATTAGAATTATTTATTGTTGATATGGCAGATTGTAAAACGCCATCAATTATAGGATAACATGAAAGAGTTATGTTAAGATTATCAATTACAGTCCAATTGAACAAGAATGCTTCGCTGCCTTTGCTATTATTTGCAGGCATATTACCCAACAAATTAATGTTTGTTGGCGCAAAAGAATCAACTCTGAAATTAAAAATTGTTGAATTTGTTTTGTTATTTGCAGGGTCGAATGCAGTAACAAACCAGTAATTGGTGACGTTATTTTGCAATGAACCATTATAATTGGAAAAATTGCTCTCTGTTGATATGCCATTAATTGGCTGTATACTAAAATCACTAATGTTTGAAACATTGATTATGTACGTTACAGTTCCGAATGCATCAGTCCAATCAAAATTAGGCTGAGTCTTGTTAATCCACGTATTGTTTTGGGGGAAAATTAAAGTGATTGCGCCAGTCTCATTTACTGAAAATGTGGTGAAGTGAGAAGTATTGAAAATGTAGCTTGCACTCGTGTATGAAAGTTCACGACAAATTGTTGCATTGCACACTTCATAAATTGATGAATCAGGATAACTCACAATTGTCTGAGGGTTGCTTAGTGCGATATTGAATAAAGTGACATTTGCTGACAAATTAAATCCTGGACTTCTTGAGGTGTTTATTCTAACTTGATTTGAAACAGTCAAATTAACATCTTGTGAAAGATTTGTTCCGTTCGCATTAATTATGTTAAAAAATGTTATTGACGCAAAACTTGCAGGTGTTAAAGTTAGTTTTGGAGTGTTTGCAAAAGAATAATTTGTGAGTCTTGAATTATTAATTAAACTCAAATTTGTTCCTGCTGCTGTTTTAATGCTCCAATTAGTTTGAGTGATGATATTTTGAATTGTGATGTTATTCGAACTGTTTATTTCAATTGCAGTATCAATATTTGTGAAATTAGTGTTTAATATGCTAACATTTGAAGAATAATTCAGTTTGATTCCTGTTGTGAAATTATCAATATTACAGTTTTGAATTGTAATATTTGCAAGATTCATATTTCCAAAACTACTCACATTAATCGCCAAAGTTCCTTGTGGATTAGATGTTATGTTATATCCTGCACAGTCGAATAATATGTTTGATTGATTGAAGTCAAAGCAAGTGCCTGCGCTTGTTGGAATATTTTGCGTTAATGTTGTTGTTTCATTTATTGTTCCACAACCTTGGATTAATTGATATGTTGTGAAGCTTGAGACATTAAATATAAAATTTGCATTTGAACGATTAATAATTATGCATTTTGGCGAAAGGCATAATTCAAATATTCCTGTGTCAAAATAATCAACTTGTGGTGTGAGCCTGTTTATGTTTCCATTAATATTAAACAAAGTGATATTCGCAGTAACGTTCAAACCTTTGCTTTTTGAACTATTAACGTGCACTTTGTTTGATGTTAAATTAACATCAGTTGACAAATTAGTTCCATTTGCGTTTATTATGTCAAAGAAGGAGATACTTGCAAAACCAGTTGTTGTAATTTTTGTTAATGGCGAGTTTGCAAAAGTGTAATTAGTCATTCGCTCATTATCAATTAAACTAACATTCGAGCCAAGAGCTGTTTTTATGCTGTAGTTAGTGTTTTGGAAATAAGTATTTGTTATTAAAATGTTGTTTGAGCCATTAATTTCAAACCCAACATCACCAATGACTACATTATTTGTGAAATTATTATTATTGTTTGCCCCTGTTGTGCCTTCAATAAAAACTGCTTTTGAACGATTGGTGTTAAATGTATTATTGATTAAAATATTATTGCTTGAGCTACTTATGAATTCTATGCCGTTATTATCTGATATCCCTGTATTTCCAGTTAAATTATTTTGTACAGAAGTACTTAATAGGATTCCTGCTCTGATATAACCCACTCCTAAATTGTTAGTTAGGTTATTACTAGAACTTCCTAATAGTTCAATGCCGAAATTATTTGCAATGCCTGTGTTTCTAAGCAAAGTGTTGTTGTTAGAGTTTAAGTCTAAAACAATTCCGCGCTGGCTTGATGCTGTGCCTGTATTGCCTGTTAATTTATTGTCACGTGCGCCTTGGTATAAATACAGCGCGTTATTGGTTGCAGTTGCAATGTTATCATTTAAACTATTTTTGTTAGAAGAAACATAAATTCCTCCAGAATTAACTGTTTTGCCTGTGTTGTTATTTAGCACAGTATTTGGGCTGTTGAGCAAATATATGCCGTGTCCTGTTGTTCCTTGATTGTTTGATGCATTATTTTTAATTGCAGTGTTATTGCTGCTGTTAGTAAAATAAATCCCTGTGCCATCACTCGCATTAGCACTATTATTTTCTAAAACACTCCTTGCAGTATTATTAAGCCAGATTCCGTCTGTTGAGTTAGTGATGTTATTGTTTAATAAACTAATGTTAATTGCTGAAGAAACATTAATTCCAATACTAAAGTTTTGAATGTTGCAGTTTTGAATTGTGATGTTTGATAAATTCCAAGCAGCAGTATTTGTGATGTTAAACGCCATTACTCCAAAAGGATTGCTTGTCACATTATATCCTGCACAATTGAAATCTATATTTGATTGATTAAAATCAAAACAGCTTCCCCCTGGCGATAGAATATTTTGAGTTAATGTAGAACTTTCGTTAATTAAGCCACAACCATTTACTATTTGATAAGTTGTGAAACTACTTACGTTAAAAATGATTGTGCCACTTAAAAGCGGACTTAGAATTGCGCACTTGATTGAAGGACAAATTTCAAAAGTGCCAACATCAAAATAATCAATCATTACTTGCTGACTTCTAACAGTATTTGCTAAATTAAACAAAGTAATATTTGCAGTTGTGTTCAAACCAGAACTTCTTGAAGTATTAACTTGAACTTTATTTGCAGTTGTTAGGTTGATATCCATTGATAAATTAGTTCCATTTGCGTTTATGATATTAAAGAAAGTCACTTCACTCACTCCTGTTTTTTTGATTGTTAAACTTGGCGCAGTGTTGAAACTATAATTTGTTATTCGCTCATTATCAGTTAAAGAAATATTTGCGCCAAGGCCAGTTCTTATGCTCCAATTAACGTTTTGAAAAGAAGTGTTTGTTATTAATGCATTTTTTGAGCCATTAATTTCAAAACCGGTGTTGCTGTCAACAATTGTGTTATTGGTGAAGTTATTATTATTAGATCCGCCAGAGTCATCACTAATATACACTCCAACAACACCCTTAAAAGTATTGTTGTTTATTCTGTTATTGTGCGAGAATGTTGTTACTCGTAATCCGTAGCTTGTGTTACTTAATCCGATATTATTTGTAACATTGTTTTGGTCGGCAAAATACAAATTTATTCCTACTCCGGTGTTTGCGGTTCCAATGTTACCTCTAATTATGTTATTACTTGATACTGAGCCAGTACTAAAACCATGGCTACTACTACTAATTCCTGTGTTGTTTTCTAATCTGTTGTTATTTCCATAAAATTCAATTGCCCTGCCGCCTGAACTTTGCGCAGTATTGTTGATTACAGTATTATTTGTTGAATCGCTAATATCTATTCCATTGAAGTTATTGTTAGCAAACCCATAATTGTTAGTTAACAAACTATTTGCTGTTGCTGAAAGATAAAATGCCCGCTTGCCATTTCCACCAACTATTGCTGTGTTATTTTGTAATACATTATTTTTGCTGGACTCAATGTAAATTAATGCAGGGCCACCAGCACCTTGAACGCTATTTGCAGAATTGTTTGCAATAGTATTATTGCTTGAATTAACTAATATTATTCCAGAACCATCATTTGGATTATTATTAATGAAATTAGTATTTATTACACTTGTTGCAGTGTTGTTTAATCTTATGCCTTCTGTAATATTTGTTATGTTATTATTGATTATGCTTATGTTTACTGCACTTGAAATATTAATCCCAACACTAAAATTATTGATGTTGCAGTTTTGAATTGTAATGTTTGATAATTGTGCAGTGTTTACAATAGAAATGTTAATTCCAATTCCTGCTCCTGTTGTGCTTGTAATGTTGTTTCCGGCGCAATCTAGTAAAATGTTTGATTGATTAACATCAAAACAATTTGTGCTAGCAGTGCTGATATTATTAATCACTGTGCCGCTTTCATTAATTACCCTGCAAGAAGTTATTACAACACCGCCGCCTTGGAAAGTTGTAAAGTGCGAGATGTTAAATAACATGTTCCCACTTGTTCTTGTTATTGGGCTGCAAACACTCGCAGGACAATCCTCAAAACTCACGTCATTAAAACCAACTTGAATCTTTGCATAAGTCACGTTAAACAAAGTAATGTTAGCAGTCGTGTTTAATCCAGGACTTCTTGAAGTGTTAACATGCACTTTGTTGCTCGTGAGATTGACATCCATTGAAAGATTTGTGCCGTTCGCATTAACGATATTGAAAAAATTAACTGTAGCAAAACCAGTCATTGTCATTGTGACACTCGGAGTGTTAGCAAAAGTGTAATTAGTCATTCTCTGATTATCAATCAAGCTGAAGTTAGAACCAAGTGCTGCTTTGATAGAATAATTAGTGCCTTGGAAAGAATTATTCGTAATCAAAATATTAGTAGAACCATTAATTTCAAAACCAGTATCGCCAATTAAAGTATTGTTTGTGAAGTTGTTGTTGTTTGAATTTGTTAGTATTAAAATAATATTCCCTGTATCACCTGTAATTCCGTCTGCTGCTCCGCCTCCTGCTGCTTTTGTGCCTTTATTGCCCCCATTTCCGCCTATTATTGTATTGTTTTTGAATAAGTTTGTTGTTGAATTAATAGTTAATAATAGTGCATTGTTTCCATCTCCCCCGTTTCCTCCATTGCCTTGTCTATTTCCGCCTTCGCCACCAGTTCCTCCAGTTCCTGCGCGTATATTGTTGCCAGTTATGCTATTGTTTGAGCTTGTTAAAATTAAAAATGTGTCTCCTGCGTCATTTCCATTTCCCCCATGTCCGCCTGCTCCAAAATTATTATCATTTCCTCCTTTTCCTCCGTTTCCTCCGTTTCCTTCTGTTATAGTATTATTGTTGAATGTATTATTATTTGAATTCGTTAAAATTAAAATTACGTTACCTCCAGTTCCTCCAGTTCCTCCAGTTCCATCTGTTCCTAGTGCAGTTGTAGCGACGTCAGTATTATTGCCGCCATTTCCTCCATTTCCTCCATTTCCTCCACGTATTGTATTGTTGTTGAATATGTTATTATTTGAATTGTTAAATAATAAAATTCCTTTGCCTCCGTTGCTTGCGTTACCGCCATATCCAAGACGTCCATCCAACGTTGATCCTAATCCGGAATTTCCTCCGTTTCCTCCTGCCCCACCATATCCTCCGGTTATGGTATTTTGATTAAATAAATTGTTTGAGCTTTCAGACAAATAAATCCCCATACTCCCATTGCCTCCAATTTCACCTCGTCCACCTTCTCCGCCTATTGCGCTGCCTGCTGCGTTTCCTCCATTTCCTCCTGAGCCTCCTGTCCCCCCATTACCTCCAAGAAAAGTGTTATTTATGAACACGTTATTTATTGATGTTGTTAAAATTAGAACAGCTGCGCTCCCATTAATACCTTTTCCGCCTGGTCCTCCATTAGCACCATTTTGGTTTGATCCTGTGCTACTTCCTCCGTTTCCTCCGTTTCCCCCTGAGCCTCCGTTTCCTCCTAACACAGTATTATTTATTAGAATATTATTGTTTGAATTTATGGATAACAAAATTCCATTACCTCCTTTGACACCATCTGTTCCTGAAGATCCTGCTGTTGGTGGGTTTCCATCTGCACCATTTGCACCGGTTGTTCCGTTGATTCCATTGCTTCCAAATAGTACATTTCTTGTCAAATTATTATTCGAGCTTGAGAACAAAGCAAGTCCATAATTAACACTAGCATTTACTGAATTGTTTTCCAATAAACTATTTATTGTATTATTCAACCAAATTCCATCTGTTGAGTTTGTAATGTTATTATTCAGTAACGTTATGTTTCTTGCTGATGAAATATTTATTCCAATACTAAAATTTTGAATGTTGCAGTTTTTGATTGTAATGTTTTGTGGCGGATTATTTGCGTTGACAGAGATGTTGATTGCAACTCCTGCGCCAGTTGTGCTCGTAATATTATTTCCTGCGCAATCGAGTATTATGTTTGATTGGTTAAAGTCCAAGCAAGAGGTACCTCCGGTGCTGACATTATTAATTAAAGTTCCAGACTCACTGATTATTCCGCAAGCAGTTATTGCAATCTCTTGTCCTTGAAATGTTGTGAAATGTGAAATATTAAACAGCATGTTGCCATTTGTTCTTGTTATTGCACTGCAAACACTAGCCGGACAGTTTTCAAAACTTAAATCATCATAACTAACTTGAATTCTCACCTTGACGACATTAAACAAAGTAATATTCGCAGTAACATTCAAACCCGGACTTCTTGAAGTATTAACGTGCACTTTGTTTGTTGACAAATTAACATCCATTGAAAGATTTGTACCATTAGCCATCAAATAATTTGTAAATTGAACTGTCGCTATACCTGTTGTAGTTACTGTTGGCTGAACAGTATTAAAACTATAATTAGTAATTCTTTGGTTATCAATTAAACTAAAATTACTTCCAAGAGCAGATTTAATACCCCAAGTAATGTTTTGGAAAGAAGAATTTGTAATTAAAATATTAGTAGATTCATTAATTTCAAAACCTGTATCCCCAATTAAAGTATTGTTTGTGAAATTATTATTGTCGCTATTGGAGTTAACAAGAACGCTTAACATTGCAGTAAAACTGTTATTGCTTAAAATGTTGTTTTTTGAACTATTAGATAATAAAATTCCTGTGCCAGTATTTCCACTATTTCCATTACTGCCTATGCTGCCGTTTGCGCCAGTTTGGTGTGCAGGGGATGGTGTTAAACCGCCTAGTCCACCTGTGCCACCACTGCCGCCAATACCGTTACTGCTAAATAAAGTATTATTAATAAATAAATTATTACTCAAGTTTATTGACATTAAAACAATTATTCCTCCTGTTCCTGCGTTTCCTCCGTTTCCTCCATTTCCACCAGTTCCTCCATTTGCTCCACTTCCACTTGAATTACCTCCTCCTCCACCTATTCCTCCGTTTCCTCCGTTTCCCCCATTACTTCCAGAAAGTATATTTAAAATAAAATTATTATTTGATGCATTAAACAATGCAATTACATTTCCTCCTTTGCTACCCTGGCCGCCATTAGCAGCATTGCCTCCAACTCTGCCTGCAAAGCCGCCACTAATACTATTTCCTGCTTTGCCGCCATTTCCTCCTACTCCGCCTACTCCTGAATTTCCGCCAGTTATTGTGTTTAGTGTTAGATTATTATTTGAACTATTTGATATCAAAATTGCCATGCCACCAACTCCTGAAATATTTCCATTTGAGCCATTTCCTCCCCCAACTCCTTGTTGACCTGCTTGATCAAATCCTTCTGAGCCGCTTCCACCAGGTCCTCCATTTCCGCCGTTACCGCCAATTATGCTATTATTAAAAAATATATTATTGTTTGAATTATTAAATAATGAAATTACTGTGCCGCCATCGCCGCCAATATTGCCATCAAACCCATTTTTAGGTTGTGTTCCATTATATGGTGCTGAGGCTTCTCCTCCTGTCCCTCCATTTCCTCCAGTTATTGTGTTGTTATGAAACAGGTTATTTGAACTTGTTAACAATACAACTCCTGCTGCGCCTTTTCCTGCTTTGCCGCCATTTCCCCCAAAACCATCATTCGAAACATTTCCTGCTTTGCCGCCATTTCCCCCATTTCCTGCAATTATTGTATTGTTAGTGAACCTATTATTCGAACTTACAGATAATAAAAGTCCAGTACTTCCATTACTTCCATTACCACCATCGCCTGGCGCTACACCAAAACTTCGATTAACACCCATACCGCCATTAAAACCATTTCCGCCCATAATTATATTTATGGTCAAATTATTGTTTGAGCTAGAAAACAAAGCAAGACCGTAATTAACACTGGCATTTACTGAATTGTTTTCCAACAAACTATTTGTTGTGCTGTTTAGCCAAATGCCATCTGTTGAATTTGTAATATTATTGTTTAACAAACTAATGTTTACTGCAAAAGAAATGTTTATTCCAATTGAAAAATTAAATATATTACAATTCTTTATTGTGATATTTCCTAATTGCAAAGTATTTGCTGTTGGCGTAATATTTATTCCCATTACTGCGAAAGGATTTGCAGTGATGTTAAATCCTGCACAATTAAGAGTTCCTCCACTTTCATTAAAATCAAAGCATGCGCCGCCATTAGTATCAACAACATTTGCAGTTAAAGTCGAACCAGAAGCGTTAACAATGCCACAACCAGTAACTGCATCAAGAATATCAAAACTACTGCTGCCAGTTAAAGAATAATTGCTAAATGATTTAACATTAAAACTAACTCTGTCAATACCTTGTGCTTGAGGCGCAATTGAGTTCAAACTGATTCTTTGTCCTGTTGATAAGTTAGTGCAAATATCCGCAGAACACAATTCACCATTTCGCAAAACAGTAATGTTTTCAACAAAAGGAATATTGAAAAAAGTGATTTTTGCTGATTTATTAAATTCAGGGCAATTTGAAGAATTAATTTCTGCAAAATTTCTGTTAAATCTTCCACACTGTTCAAGTTTTGTTTTGTTAATAATTTCATTAAAGTCAAGCTCAACTTCAGGCAGTGAAGGCGGAGAAGTGTAACGATTGACAAGTTCACTTGTTGCATTTGTAATATTAGTTGTGACGTTTTGTAAAATGTTTTGAACTGCGTTTAATACATTTATTCTTTGCCAGTTTTCAATTCGAATTCCTGTTGTTTTTAGTGTTTGTATTGTTGTGTTTAATGACAAACTTTGTTGTTGTGCTTTTGCAATTTGTTTTAATGATGCGACAGCTCCTGAAACAAAAGGAGTCGCCATTGAAGTACCGCTTAAAATACCATAACTGCCACCAATAATTGTTGAATTAATTGAAACGCCTGGCGCTAAAACATCAAGCCTTGAACCACGATTTGAAAAACTCGCAATATTATCACTCTTATCACTTGCACCAACACTAATAGAATAAGGACTACAAGAAGGATACGAAACACCATTCGTAAAACCATTATTACCTGACGCATAAACATTAATAATACTCAAACTATCTGCAGTTTCTAAAGCAGAATCAAACCAATTAGGACAATTACTATGATCATACCCTCCGCCATCACCCAAACTACCACTAATAACACTAATGTTTAATTCAACACTACGATTAACACAATAATCAATACCTGCCAAAATATTACTAGCCAAACAACCACCACCAGAATCACACACTTTCACAGGAACAATCTTGCTATCAGGCGCAATTGCACTAACAATCCCAGAAACATGAGTACCATGACTCACTGCGTTATCATCAAGAGGGTCAAAATCATTGTTAACAAAATCTATTCCGCCAACTATTTTGTTAGTGAATGCAGGATGATTGTAGTCAACACCAGTATCAATCACACAAACACTCTGCCCAAAACCAGTAATTGTTCGATTACTAACATCAAATAATGTGTGAGTATCATTTGCACGAATCAAAGGAACACTATCCTGCAAAGAAACATTCAAAACAAAATCAAAAAACACAGACTCGACATTAGGATTATTTTGCAAAACAATCAAGTCCTGGGGGCTAATATCTGCAGCAATAGCATTAACAACACCATATTGTTTAGTAACTGTAAATGTAGAATTTTGCAAATCAACAACTTGCGCACCAGTAATTAGATTTTCTTTTTGTTTATTTTTTATATCATATTTTGATTCAATATCTGCAATAACTGAATTTTGAACAATGTTAGTTTCTATTTTTTCCTTTTCTAATAAATTACTTTCATTCGAGTTTTCGGTGATGAATGTTGGCTGTTTTGTTGGGCGTTTTAATAAAATAATTACTGGAACTTTCTTGCGGTTCAAAAACTCCTTAACAATCTGGTCATCAACAGAAACATTAGTTTCATTGTTAATAATTATTGGCAAGGTGGCATTGATAGCTGAGCTATTAGTTTCGTTTATAATGGGCGGAATTGAAAAAGTCTCGTTAATAACACTCGAATTAATTGAAGCATTCCAATTGCCTGCATAAATTAAAAAAGAACTGCTTGCGTTAACAATTCCATTGGAAGCAATAACACTCACATTAAACACGCCATTATCTCGCATTGATAAAAACAACAAATCAGCAAACAAAACACTGCGAACACCTTGGGGAATATTTGCAGAATAAATTAAGGGATGGCCTGATGACTCAACAAAATAATTGGATAAATTAAGCGTTGTTGAATTACTCAAATTCAAATCAGGAATAACTATTGGTGTGATGGTGCCAGTAGGCATATTTAATTCATAACTGATATTAAACAAACGCAAAGAAGCATTCTCGCCTCGCAAAACAACAAGCAACTTAACATCACTCATTTCCAAATTGCAAGTATTAACACAAACATCATTGAAAACAATTGGCAAAGTAGTATTAATGCTCTCAGAATCAAAAACTAAAGACAAAGAATTGTTTGAATCCTGATAATAAATACGCGCAGTTCCTGAATCAACAACTCCACTTGCCTTAAGAGAAGTTATGCGCGTTAGATTAAGTTCAAGTGTTCTGGTTTCGTTAAATGTAGAATTAATACTTTTAATTTGTAATTGCTCAAAAGAAAATAACGCAGTAATTCCTCCGGGCAACATTGATGAAAAAAATCCAAAAATAATCACAAACAACATGGCCACAATAATTAAGCTGTTTTTTTGCAGTTTAAGAGGAGGCCTGAATTTATCATAAAGATCATCCCAAGGCACTGGTTGAGGTGGCATTAGGAACTCACCAATAGATGCGTTTGTCTAAATCTAAGAACTAAAATCTGACTATTAATTGCCTCTTTTAACATTACATTCCCCTTTTTTGCGCCTAAAAACTGGCGCCCCCACTATATAACTGCCTTTGAATAAACAATAATATGCGCGTTTATAAATTTTTCGAAACTTATCGTCAGAACTTTATTCAAATATTTTTGTTTTACAATTTAAAATTTTTTCAGAGATTATTTGTTGTTTTTTTGTTTTGTGTCAAATTCACATAAATACTTGAAAAAATGATTAAATTTGTTAATATTGCGTAAATTGCCCAAAAAAATCAATACCTTTTAAAATAATTTTATTTAAAATAACCCTTGGTGAAACAGTAATCTTTGCAAAAAGAGAAGACATTTCTATGCGCTGGCTGAGCAATATAAAAAACATTGCATTTGCTTCAGCGTTATGCTTCTTGAGCGGATGCTCTGCACAATACATTTTTTGCCATCCGCAAACAGAACAAAAAGATTTAATTTTTGAAGAACAACTCGTAAAAAAATCAATTATTGTTGAAGAACGAATGTCATCACGCCAAAACGGAAAAGAAGTACCCCCTGGCGCAAATTTAGAAGGCAAAATAAAACTTGATTCATACCAGTTTTACAACAGATTTTATTCACGACTCAACCAAAGGGCATCTGATCGCGTAAATGTTGATCTTCAAGAAAGCAAAGTTCGAGATTATCGCTTTTTATCTGATCCCGTGCAGTATCATATTTTTGTAAAAGGCAGCCAATTTAGTAAAAATAGTTATCATGGCGATGAAAAAGAAAATGAATTTAATTTAGATTTTTATAGCGAAATTCAAAAACTAACATCAAAAGCACTAAGAGATTCACTAAAAGATTTAGACATTTATGAACTTGTTAAGCCATTTATAGAATTTGATATCAGGCGCGACCCAATACCATTTACAAACAAAAAAGTAGTAGACGCAGTAAAAGAAAAAGATGAAAGTCTTGCAAATAAAATAGATTCTATGGACGAATTTGATGAACGACTTGTAAATCCACACAAAGTTCCAAAACAAGAATTAAACGAAGACTGGATAGCCGAGCGGCTAACAAATATTTCATTAGGATTAAATTTAAACTATGACTTGTTTAAAAGCGGAGGCGATTTGGCAATTGAGCCATACATAAAATGGATGGATATATTTAGGTGGACATATTACACAAAAAATTATACAATAGAGCATAAATTAAGCCTGTCAATTTACAACGCAGGATTTGGATTTTCTGCAGAAACAAATCAAACTTGTGATCAACTAAATAAAATGGATGCTTCTTTTAGCTATGCAATAGATAAATTAGGTGTTTTTAGCATAAGCGCATTCAAAAAATTTTTTGATTCAGATACAAACCAAATAAGTGAAGATGAAGGAATTTCAATTGGAATTTATTTAAAATTTTAATTTTTTAGAAGTTTTTGCGCGTTTTCTTCAACAAGCAAGCCTGCTTTTTTTCCAACAGACATTGTTTTTTCATAAGAAAAAATAGAGTTATCAAACTCTTTTGGGAACATTATGTAGCCAAGCTCATCATTTCCAAGACCGATAATTATGTTTACTTCTCCAGTCATTTCACGTTTTATTGCAGTTCCAACATTTGGAAAAATTTCGCCAGGAACAGTAACTATTTGAGCGTCACCAATATCAATTCTGTTAACTTCAGTTTTTACAAAACCTGCGTAATCTTTTTTTGCAATAATTCCCAGCTTGTTTCCAATTAAGAAAAAATTATTTTCAACAGGAACAAAAAATTCAGAACGATAAAATTTTATTTCTGGCTTTGAATATTTTTTTGCAGATTTTAAACAATCTAAACTTTCGTTTGCTAAAGTTTTGCCAATTCTTTGCGATTCAGAAATAAGGTAATTTAGGTCATCAGACCTGCTATCATCAATGTCTGTTGTAATCAAGCCTCCAATTGATTGGTTGAAAAAAACAGAAACACCACCAAGACTTTTTTCAAGCGAATTATTTAGAACACCTACGAAATCTGGCGAAATTTTTTTGTTTTTTCTATTTAATGCTTCGGGATGACAGCCATAATTTGTTAATAGCGCGATATTTTTTCCATTCGCATCGCAGAATTGCAAAACACTTAACTGCCTATCAATTAGGTTTGGCATTTCCTCATGATAATTTCTTGAAATCTTTTTATTTGCACTAAGTTCAACTGATGCACACTTAATTTTTGCTTCCTTTAAATCTTTGGCTGCAACATACACACTTTTAGTAATTTTATCATACACAAAAGACATATATTCTTTATCAATTCCTGAATTTAATGGTAAAAATGGAAGGCCAAAGCCCCACATTCCAATTGTGTCTGGCCCTGAATGAGTGTGAGTTGAGCTAATAACTACTTCATCAACAAAATTGCCTTTTATTTTTGAAACAAGATAACGAACATCTTGCACGTTTTCATGCATGAAACCAATTAAATCCAGCGAAACAAAAGCAATAGTTTTGTCATTATATGACACAACAATACATCTTGAAAAAATATCATCTTGCACACCATTGCTTGCTCTATTCGCATTAAATCCTGCAATATATTGTGAATTGTGCGGAGAAATTTCAATCGCACTTGCACCAGCATAAAAAACATCTTTTTTGCGAACAATATTTTCCAAAGAAAAATGAGAATTTTTGTTTTCCAAATTTTTAACAACTTGAGGATAAACAAATTCCTGATTTCTATCAATTACTGCACAGCCAATTAATGAATTAAGTGTGAGCGCACCTGCCAAAGCAAGAATTTTTTTAAGCATTATTGTTAAATCTGTGAGTTAGTTTAAAAAACAATTGACAAATTATTAACAATTGAGCACAATTGTCAATCTAGGTAATTGCGTTAAATAATTTGGAAATAAATTACGCACTTACCTATATGCCTTTTTCCATTCACCAAAAGAATTGCCTTTTAAATGCGCATCAACCATTTCAAGCTCTTCGTAAATCCCTGAAATTAAATCAAACTTTTTTGCTTCTTCTAAATCAACCCATTTATATTCAGTTAACGCTGAACAGAGTTTTACTTCGCCAGAATCAAAATCTGCGAATAAACTCACAACAACACAAGGAATATTATCTGGGCGCATAAACACAAGATTTGTTAAATACCTGATATTTTTTATTTTTAAACTTGTTTCTTCACTAATTTCGCGCCGCAAAACATCCTCAAAAACATTATACCACGCATCATGAGAATCCTTTTGGCGAATTGAATAATCCTTTGTTTCAACTTTTCCGCCAGGGACTGTCCATCTACTTGGAAATGCTTTTTCAGAAGGCGCGCGCTTTGTAATTAAAAACTTGCCATCTTTTACAATTATTCCTGTGACAGAAATATAGTGTGCTTTATTTGAATCATACATCAAGAATCACCAACTAAATCAAGTAATATAAAATGATCCTGCCATTGTGACTTGACGAAATGTGATTCTTGAAGTGCTCGGAAACTACTTGTTAGTATATTATTCACTGAAAGTAGTTTCTGACACATAAAAATCGAGATTAAGTATATACTATAAATATATTTCGAAAATTTTGATTTATTAAAAAATTGGGTTGAAAACCATGTAGCTCTGCTGTGACACAATTTTTTAATTATGCAAACTCACGTTTCAAAGCGAGGAGCTAAAACTCCGCAGCTCTGCCGCGATTGAGATTGCTCCGAGCAGTGAGTTCGCATTTATTCTCTTTGAAGCGACATTAAAAATTTTTTTAACAAAATTGCAAATATGAAAAAAATAATAGTTGTAAGAACAATTACTCCGCCTGCTGCAATATCCAAATAATACGCAAAAAACAAACCAGTAATAACTGAGACAACACTAATTATTACAGAATAAATAATAGTTTTCTTAAAACCATTAGCAAATTGAAGAGCAGATGCTGTTGGAATAATTATTAAAGATGAAACAAGCAAAATACCAACAACTTGCATTGAAATAACAACAGTGATTGCTGTTGCTGTGAGCAAAACAATATCTAAAATTTTAACAGGAATACCACTTGCTTTAGCACTTTCCTCATCAAAAGCAATAAACATGAATTCCTTGTAAAACAACCCAATTACTGCTAAAACAATTAAGCCAAGAACAAAAATTAAAAGTATATCACTTGAACTAACAGTAATTAAGCTCCCAAACAAATATGAAAAAACATCAATGTTGAAGCCTTTTTTAACACTTAAAATAACTGCGCCAATAGAAAGCCCTGCAGAAAATAAAACTCCAATTGCAGTATCGCCATAAATTTTTGCGCGGGAGCGCAATTCATTTACTGCAATAACACTTAAAATTGATGCAATTAGCGCAGTTGCAAGAGGGTAGATGTTAAAAACTAATCCTAAAGTTAACCCGCCAAAAGCAATGTGCGCAAGACCATCTCCAATTAAAGCAAGACGGCGCATAACCAAAAAATTACCAATCACAGAACATAAAATTGCAATTAGAATTCCTGCTAAAAATGAACGCTGCATGAATTCATACTGCAAAATCTCGATCATTTTTTAGACCTCGGATGCAATTCAAGGTGACTGTTTAATCCTTTATGAGCATGTTTGTGCTCATGTTCATGCTTGACAAGTTTAAAACCTTCACCATAAATATCACGTAATTGATTAACATCATGTAAATGTGTTGGGCATGCCATAATTGTTCTATTAATACAAATAAGCCTGCTAACATAAGATGTAACCATTCCAATATCGTGTGAAACAAGCACAAGAGTTACATTATGTTTTTTGTTAATTTTTGATAAAGTTTCATAAAACATTTTTTCAGCAAAAACATCAACACCTGTTGTTGGCTCATCAAGCAAAAGTAAAGATGGTTCACTTGCCATTGCCCTTGCAATGAAAACTTTTTGTTGCTGCCCACCTGATAATTCACTTATTCGCTTATCTTTTAATGCGGTTAATTCAAAAAAATCAATTGTATTTTTTATTACTGATTTGTCTTTCTCGTTTAACCTGCTAAAAAGACCAATTCTTGAAAATCTGCCCATAGAAATGACTTCTTCAACAGTTGCTGGAAACGATGAATCTGCAATAGCCAAACGCTGCGGAACATAACCAATTTTGTACCAGTCACTGAACTCTTTTATTTCTTGCCCAAATAAACTAATTGTTCCGATGCGGGGCTTAATTAAACCAAGAATTATTTTTAGCAACGTGGTCTTGCCGCTGCCATTTGGGCCTATTAACCCGATAAATTCGCCTTTGTTAATTGTGAAACTAACATCATCAATAATTAAGTCGTTATTATAGTTAAAACTGACATTTTTTACTTCAACAATTACGTCTTTTTTCATTTTTTGCAATCTAGTGCATCTTTGAGCTTATTAAGATTTTGTTCCATCACGCTAAAATAATTTTGGCCATCAGAAATTTCTTTTTGAGTCAAGCCTTCAAAAGGATTAAGTACATCAACACTTGTGCTTGCATCTTTTGCAATAGCCCGCGATATTTTTGGATTTACCATAGTTTCTACAAAAATAACTTTTATGTTTTTTTCTTTAATAACATTAATTAAATTTGCCAAGTGCTTTGGAGTAGGCTCGATTTCAGAAGAAATGCCTGCAACAGAAAATTGGCTCAAGCCATAACTGCGTGCAAGATAGCCAAAAGCATCATGTGAGGTTACAAACTCTTTTTTTTGGCAGTCAGATAACTCTGTTCTAAATTTTTTATCAAGCGAATTAAGATTTGAGATAAATTCATTTAAATTGAAATTATAAAATTCTGCTCCAGAAGGATCAATTGCAGATAATGCATTCGTGATAGTTCTTGCTTGCATTGCAACAAGATTTGGGTCAAGCCAAACGTGAGGATCTGTTTGAGAATTAGCAGCATTGCTTTTAGTAATTAAGTTAATTCCATTAGATGCGCTAACAACTAAAGTTTTTTTTGTATCAACATTTTTTAAAATTTTTTCAATCCAGCTTTCAAGCCCTGCCCCGTTGTAAATAAAAAGTTTAGCTTTAGAAATTTTTACAATATCTCCTGGAGAAGGCTCCCATTCGTGAGGCTCAACTCCTGGCGGAACAAGAGAAATAACATTGACCTTTTGCGCGCCAATTGATTTTGTGAATTCTTCTAGCGGATAAAAAGAAACAACAACATTAATTTTGTTATTATCTTCAAGTATTGGTTGAGTGCAGCTAATTAACAGAAATAATAGCGCAAATATCCTCAGTTTCATAGATAATGTATTAACATTACTTGTTTATTAATCTTTTCAGACTAAATGTTGCGGGCGATGCGCCTCAATATATTTTAATTGTTCTTTGCCATCTTGGCTTAAATTAAACATTAAAATATCTGGGCTTTGCAACACAACGTATTTAACACCTTGGTCATTAAAAATTTCAAGATAAGTTGGACAAAATACATATACGCTTCTATGTGGTTCAGAAAATTTGCTTTCTAAAGTTATAATTGGAGAAAAAAGAGCAAGCCGTTCTAAAGGGCCACTCTCCAAACTCTGAACAACACTTGCAATAATATCAAGTGCGGCCTTATGATCTTTTTCGCTTCTAAACATTATAAATGGCATACTTTATCTTAAAAAGTACAGTATATTTGAATCTTGCGGTCTTTTAATTATTTGATTTCTTTTTGCACCAACACCAACGTAAGTTATTGGTGCGCCAATAATTTGTTCAAGCACGCAAACATAGTTTTGCGCTTCTTTTGGAAGCTGTTCAAAAATTTGAACTTTTGTTATATCTTCACTCCAGCCTTTAAAAGTAATATATTTAGGAATACAGTTTTTGAATTCATTAATTGACGCAGGCAAAGTGTTAACTTCAATTTTTACATCATTTACCATCTTATTGTATCCTGTGCAAACATTAATTTCATCAAGACCTGTTAATACATCTAATTTTGTTAAAGCAATTTCATCGATGCCATTAACTTGCGCAGAATATTTGGCAATTACTGCATCAAACCAACCACATCTTCTTTTTCTGCCTGTTGTTGTTCCAACTTCAATGCCTTTTTCTTGCAAATGTTTCCCAACATCATTTATTTGTTCAGTTGGAAAAGGGCCTTCACCAACACGAGTTGTGTATGCTTTTGCAACACCAATAACTTTTAGTTCTCTTGGGCGAATTCCAGTTCCAGTATAAACACCACCAATACTTGTATTAGAACTTGTAACAAAAGGATAAGTGCCATGATCAATATCAAGTAAAGTTGCTTGAGCACCTTCAAATAAAATTTGCTCGCCTTTGTCAAGTGCAGATTGCAAAAGAACGCGCGTATCACAAACAAATGGTGAAATATATTTTTTAAAATCATCGCAAGTAAGCATGCCCCAATCATCTGCGTTGTATCCTGGCTCAATCCAGTCACAAAACCTGACACCTTTTCTTGCAATTTTTTTAGTATATGCAGGACCAATTCCGCGCTTTGTTGTTCCTATTTTATCTTTTTCTTCATTAGCAATATCTTCTTCTATATATTTTTCTAAAACAACATGTGCTCTATTGCTCACAAAAATTTGTGCATGTTGATCGGGTAATTTTTCAATTTCATCCAAAAGTTTTCTTGGATGAATTACCATCCCATTGCCAAGCACACATTTTTTTTGAGGATGCAAAACACCACTGGGCAACAAATTAAACGCATATTTTTGTTCATCAATAACTACTGTGTGGCCTGCATTAGCACCACCGCCATAACGAACAATTAAATCGTGCTCATCTGCTAGAATATCAACAAGTTTACCTTTCCCTTCATCGCCCCATTGAAGTCCAATAACTGCAGTATTTTTTGTCATAAAATCACTCCTTAGCAATTTTTGAATAGCAGGTACTTAAAGTTTTCGGAGTAATACAAAACGACAGAATATATTGGGCAAATTGTGTCGTTTTGTAACTAGTAAACGCCATTTTTTAGTCCTGTTACTTATTACGTTTACTATAACAAGATCACAATAATTAAATAGTGTTGTTGAATTTTTTATAAATGTGGCAAAAGAAGAATCTGGTGAAGAATTTTTTAATAAACTAAAACGCGAAATTGCAGATAAATTTGATTATGAACTCATCAGCGATAGGCTTCAATTGTTCAGAACAGCAATAAAAACTGTTTATGATAAAATTCCAAAACAAAGAAATTTGAGTCTTGAATTTTTTGAAAATAACATAGAATCGCGCGGAGGGTTTAATCCAGTCTCTGGCATTCGAATATTTGCACGATGCTATGAAAAAACAGGGCCTTGGTATTGGCGAACAGAAACAATATTTTTTACTGCATCAGAAGATTTTACGCATTTTGATAAAAAAATAAAGACACATATCTTGGAAGTTATTGTTCCTTACGGCGACTTGACTTTTGCAAGACAAATCGTGTCCGCTTTCAAGAAGAATGAAAAACAAATTCTCGAACTAACCGGTGCAAAAAGCTTGATTGTCAGATTAAAAAATGTGCGAGAATAAAATTTAATTTTGTTGTTTATTTTTCTTAAATTAATAACCGCAATATTTATATACAAATTTGTTGTTGGGTTACAATTTAAAATAAGATTATTAAAAATATATTAATAAATTAATGTGCGGGGGGAGAGCAATGATTGCAACAACAATAGTTTGGGTAATTGGTGTTTTAGCATTAGTATTTGCAGGCTGGCTTGGTTTTGGAGTTCTAAAACAAGATACAGGAACACCAAAAATGAGAGAAATTGCAGATGCAATAAGAACAGGTGCTAATGCATTCCTGCGAAGACAATATATCACAATCACAATTTTATCACTTGTACTTGCAGCAGTAATATTTGGAATTTATGCATACCTTGGCAAGTTTAATGAAGGTGGCATAACTGCAGCATCATTTTTGTTTGGGGCATTCTGTTCAGCATTATCAGGATTTATTGGAATGTGGGTTGCAGTTAGGGCAAACGTAAGAACTGCAGCGGCAGCAAATAAAAGCCTAAACAAAGCACTGCAAACAGCACTTCGAGGAGGTGCAGTATCTGGAATGGTAATTGTTGCACTATCTTTACTTGGTGTTTCATTCCTGTATTATTTATTGGGCGTTATGGGTTATGACATCAAAGAAATTCCATTCTTAATTGTAGGATATGGATTTGGAGCATCATTTGTTGCACTATTTGCACAACTCGGAGGAGGAATATATACTAAAGCTGCAGACGTTGGAGCAGATTTAGTTGGAAAAATAGAGGCAAATATTCCAGAAGACGACCCAAGAAATCCTGCAGTAATTGCAGATTTAGTTGGAGACAATGTAGGGGATTGTGCGGGAAGAGGTGCTGATTTATTTGAAAGCACTGCTGCAGAAAATATAGGCGCCATGATAATTGGAGTTGCACTGTATCCTGCATTTGGAATAAGCGGAATACTTTTCCCACTTGTTGCAAGAGCATTCGGACTACTTGCATCAATGGTTGGAATAATGTCTGTAAAATGCACAGAAGATGAAAACCCAATGACTGCATTATCCAAAGGATATTTTATTACGAGCATACTTGCAGCAATTGCATTTTATTTTGTAACAATGAAAATGCTTGGAAACATTTGGTTCTTTTATGCAGGACTTGTTGGAATTGTTACTAGCATAATTATTGTTTGGATAACAATATACTACACAGAAAGCGAATATAGGCCAGTAAAAAGCATAGCAAAAGCATCAGAAACAGGACATGCAACAAATATTATTGCAGGATTTGCAGTAGGACTTGAATGCACAGCAGCACCAGTATTAGTGTTGTCTGGTGCATTAATTTTATCACATCAATTTGGCGTAATGTCTGGCGTTGAAAATGGAGGAATATATGGAACGGCAATTGCAACAATGGGCATGCTTGCAACAGCAGCATACATTCTTGCAATGGACACATTTGGGCCAATTGCAGACAATGCGGGCGGAATTGTTGAAATGTCAAAAGCACCAGATGCAATTAGAAAAAGAACAGACAAATTAGACGCAGTTGGCAACACAACAAAAGCACTAACAAAAGGATACGCGATAGGAAGTGCAGCACTCGCAGCATTCTTGCTGTTTTCAGCATACATGGATGAAGTTGCAAAATATTCAGGCGGAACAATTACAACAGTTGATATCGCAAAAATACCTGTATTTGTTGGTGGATTTATTGGAGCAATGCTTGTGTTTTTATTTAGCGCACTTTCAATACGTGCAGTTAGCGATTCAGCATGTTCAATAGTTGAAGAAGTAAGACGTCAATTCAAAGAAATCAAAGGAATTATGAGTGGAAAAGCAAAACCAGACTATGCAAAATGTGTTGATATTTGTACAAAATCTGCACTAAAAGAAATGATATTGCCTGGATTGTTGGTTGTTGTTATGACAATAGCAGTTGGTGTAACTTTGAAAGCAGAAGCAGTTGCAGCATATTTAATGGTTGGAACAATTGCTGGAATATTAATGGCATTAGTTTTAAACACTGGCGGCGGAGCTTGGGATAATGCAAAAAAGCATATTGAACAAGGACATTTGGGTGGAAAAGGAAGCGAAGCGCACAGAGCAGCAGTCACAGGTGACACTGTTGGCGATCCATTCAAAGACACTGCAGGGCCATCATTGCACGTGTTAATAAAATTGTTAGGCACAATAACACTGGTTCTTGTTCCTTTATTTATTTAATTTTTTTTAATTTGTTTTAAATTTGTAATATATTGAAATTTTAATCAAACAAATTGCATATCAATTTCTAAAGAATCAGAAGTCGGATACTCTTCAACAATCACAGGAACAAGATTTAGTTTTTTAAGTTGAAGTGCTGCTTTTTGAACATTTTTTTCACCAGTAATTAATCTTAGTTTAATTTCATCAATTCTAATTTCAGTTTCTTTGAAAATTTGGTTTTTAATTAATTCTTGCATTGTTTTGTTTAATTCTTCAATAACTGGCTGCCTGCTAACTTCTTGCAAATGCTTTCTGTAGCCAAAACTTGGAACAGTATTTTTTAAATAAATAACGCCTCTAATAATTGTGCCTTCAGATGTTATATTTTCATTTGGCAAAGCAACATTTTTTGCTCTGCGCTTTAAACGCTGACCTACTTGAACAGAATCTTTGAGTTTTGCCGTGCAAAAATGCGCAGATAAAGCTTTGTTGTGGGCATATTTTACCATTTTTAAAGCCATTTCTTGGCTGCCCTTTACACCATAACTTAAACTGTTTTTTGCAACAAACTTTGCAGAATTAAGCTGATAGTGTGATGCTTGAGTATCACTAAGCTCAAGCTCGTTTAAATTTATGAAATCAACTTTTCCTGCAATAAAATCAATTAAATCTTTTGTTTTATCTTCATAACCTGGAATTGCGGGAATTTCAATTCCAACATCCCAACCAAATTTTTTCCCAAGAAAAATTCTATCCCACCAAGTTTTATCATTTAAATCTGGATGAAAACGAATCTCATCAAGGCCTGCGTCATAAAGTTTTTGCAAACGCTCTTGATTAACAATTTGTAAAGGCGTGTATAAATGAATGTGAAAATTTTTTCCAAACTCTTTTTTAAGCAACTTAATGTATTCACAACATCTATCAACTTTAATTAAAGGGTCACCCCCAGTAATTCCAGCACCAGTTGCATTTGTAAGCCTTGCTTCTTCAAATAATTCAAAAGGATTATCTGGATTTTTAATCTTCCACTCGTTTGCAAAAACAACATCGCTTCCAAACTTTTTTTCAGAAACAGGACAGTAAAAACATTTTTGGCCGCATAAACCGGTAATAAATAAAACAAGCTTCTCGCCTTTAACACAAAGCTGGCAACCTCTGGCCAAAGTTCCTGACTTCCAAGAATGATGCTGTGTTTTTGAACAGCTACCGCAAGATGATTCCATATCCGCTATTTAATGAGTGCGGAATATAAACATTGTGCTGAACTTTTTGTCGAATACCTCAAACTTTAAAAACAAAAGAATGTGCACTTTCTTCATGCCTGAAACTAGCAAAAAATCAAAAACAATAGAAGATACGGTTGACGCGGCTATTGCAGTAAAAGGACAACAAGCTATCGACTGCATAAAAGTAGAGGGCAGTTCTGTTAATACTGATGTGATATTTGAAGATTTAAAAAAAGCAGTTTCAGATAGATTAAGTGATTTATCAGGATATCTTGCAACTATTCCTAAAAATTATGCTAAAGAAAAAACCCAGCCAAACTATCAAACAAAATCAAGAGTAATTACAGTCTCAACAAGCAAAAGGCACGGAGAAGTAATTTTAGACTACACACCAAAGAAAAAAAGATTTTTAAGACAGACTTTGCCTGCCACCGCAAAATTATTGATAAAAACAGATGCAGAAATTTGCGTTTTTGATTATAAAATTCCAGAACTTGGAAACATACCAGAAGATCAACTATTAAATTTGGCAAGCGAAGTTAGCGCAGCAGCAATTGTAGGATTACAAGACACTGAATTTGAATCTGCGCTTGTGCGCGCAATTACTGAAATTACTGGCATTAATGTTTTTCCCCAAATATATTTTGAAAAAAAATATAAAGAGCTATGCGGCAAATTAAATGAAAAAATAAGTGATGCGTTATTAAAGGGAAAGATTGCAATTGATGACCTGGCAAAACAAACAAAAGTAGATTTTGATTCTGTAAAGAAAAAAACGTTATTTGAACGCGTTGAAAGTGAAATAGAACAACACAAACAAAACGCGAAAAAACAAATTGACGAAGAAGTTGAAAAATTCAGAATAAAATGGGCCACATACGCAAAAAAACTAAAAACTGTTGCACAAGAAGAAGTTGGTGCTGAGTTAAAAAAAGCAAATTCGCTTAAACAAGAGTATGAAAAAAAATTAGCAGAACTCAGTGAAAGAATGCGTGACAAACGCGAAAAAGTTTCAAAGGATGCACACAAAATAATTCCAACTTTTGAAGAATTATTCCCGGACATAGCATTAAGAGAAAAATACTCTGCAAAAATTGATCACTCATTAAGACTATATTATGCACAAAGACTTCAAAAAGACTTATCAGAATTGCAAGAAATATCCTTAGATGAGTCACTAAAAATTATAAAAATACTGCGTGAAAAATGCTTTGAAAAAAATGAACGCCCTAAAGGCGCATCTTTAAGAGAATTATACGCGGGATTTGCGGCAATGCTAGATTATGTCCGGAAACATGAAATAAGCGCAGCAGAAACAATAAAAAGATTAGAGTCTGTAAAAACAGAATCATCAAGTAAATCAGTTGAACAATTGCTCGAATGCGCTTTTGTTTATGATTTCGACCTTAATAAACACAAATCTTTCTTGCACTCTGACTCTGCAAGAAAAAAAGAAGATTTAGGGCTCAAATAATTGCAAGTATTATCTTACAAGCGTTCTTAACAAGTCAAGTTCAATAATTTTCGCAATATTTTTGCGATTAAAGTTTAAAATAGCAGACTTCAAATGAAGTTCAGATTGTTCCCAAACTTTACCATTATGTACTAATAATTTTTGCATAGAATTCACCTCTTTTAAAATAAATTATAGAATTAAAATTAAAGAATTATCTTAACCTAATACTCTCCAAATTTCTAGGCGCAGCAGTTTCAATTCTGCCTTGCTTGTGAATTGAACTTGCTAAATCAAGAATTCTTGAATTCTCGCCGTGATTTAAAATAACTTTTTTAGGCCGCGGAATACATTTGAAAATAAAATTCATTAATTGCTTTCTGTCGCTGTGGTCAGTAATTTCGAGTTTGAACAAATCAAGTTTTATTGTTAAAACTTCAGTTTTGTTTCCGGTTTTGAAAATAATTTCTCGCTCGCCTTTTAAAATTCTGTTTGCAAGACTGCCTTCAGGCGCAAAACAACTAAAAATCAACATATTTTTTGGATTATCCCCTAATAATTTAAGATATTCAACTGAAGGGCCTCCAACAAGCATACCTGATGTTGCAAGAATAACGCAAGGACCGGTTTCTTCAATAATTTGAAGCCTTTCTTTTTGGCTTCCAATATGCTTAAAAATTTCAGACAAAAATGGATTTTGGTCTTTGTGGAAAATTAGTTTTCTAATATTTTGATTTAAAAATTCAGGATATGCAGTGTGAATTGCCGTAATATCCCAAACAAGGCCATCAACATAAATTGGAATTTTGTCAAGCTCATTTGTTCGAACCATTTCTTCAATCATTACCATTACGTCTTGCGCTCTTCCAGAACCAAGAACAGGCATTAACACTTTACCGCCACGCTTTACTGTTTCTTTAATTGAATTTTTAAGAATATCATCTTGCTCTTTTTGAGGTGGAAGAATATTTGTTTTTCCACCATATGTGCTTTCAATCATTAAAGTTTCAAGCCTTGGGAAAATAGTGTGCGCAGGATCAAGAAGCATTGTTCTTCCAAATTTTAAGTCTGCAGTGTAGAGCAAATTATGCAAGCCATTTCCTACGTGCAAATGAACCATTGCAGCACCAATAATGTGGCCTGAATTGTAAAGAGTTAATCTAACATCAGGCGTAATATCTGTTACTTCACCAAAATCAAGACAAATAGTGTGCTTTACCATTTCTTTAATATCATCAACATCATATAGTAAATCTCTGTTTTCAGATTTCATAATTTTAACAGTATCAAGCATTAATAATGACATTACATCTCTTGTTGGTGCTGTGCAATAAACAGGGCCTCTGTAGCCATATTTGAATAAGTAAGGAACAAAACCAGAATGATCAATGTGCGCGTGACTAACAATAATTGCGTCTAAATCATTAATGTTAAATTCAGGCGCGTCAAGAATTGGGTATGCATCACTTCCTGTTGCTGCAACATTAATTCCACAATCCATTAAAATTCTTGATTCTGGAGTTTGAAGCAAAATACAGCTTCTTCCAACCTGCCTTGCGCCGCCAAGATATGTTATTCTTACCCACTCGTTCTTTTTTTCGCGCATCCAGCCGTCATAAATTCTGTGGCCAACTTTATCTAAAAATTTTCGCCTATAATCAGAATTTTGGTATAAAACTGCACGAATATTTTCAATTAGAATTGAACGAATTGCAGGCATTCTTCTAACAAAAGGAACCCATAAAGTTTTTTCGCGAATAGTTCTTAATAATTCTCCTTGCTTTCCAATTGCAAGACCTGGCTTATCTGCTTCTATTACAACTATGCTTCTTTGATTGTCAAAAATAATATTACCAACACCCGCTTCTGCAGGCAGAATTGCTCTTATTTCTTTTTCAGATTTTTCTTCTGAAACATTAATGCTTGGGTCAGGCCTAAGTTCAACTCTTTTTTTAAATTCATCAACAACTTTTTTTATTATTCCCTCATTATTTAGAAAAAAATTAGAGTCTTTTGTGTACAAAACTATGTTTGCTCCTTCAAATGCCGCGTCAGAAATTTTGTCTGCCGGCAGGAACTTTAGTATTTCCTGAATTATTTCAGCCATTGTTTATCTCCAGAATCGTATTTTTTGATTTGTTTTTATTTTAAATAAAATAATTAAAAATAAATTAGATATCTAATTTAACGTTAAGCTCTTTTTCCATAACCATTTGAATTCCTTTATCTGTAATTGTTAAAACATCAATTCCATTTCCCGTATTATAATCTCGCTGTATTGCCGCACTTATTGCTTTTGCTGCGAGCTTTACGCCTTCATCCATAGTCATTGCTTTTTTGAATAATGTTTCAAGAACACCAAGAGCAAAAACACTTCCTGAACCGTCTGAAACGTAATCATCTACATTTGTTATTGAACCATCAATTCCTAAATCGTATAAATGAAATCCTTCATTATCTCTCCCGCCAAGCAAAAAGCCAACAATTCCTGGGACCATCGTCATTTTTCTTAAATTTGCATATAACAAACCGCCTATAAGATTGGCTGCCTCGCGGACATTTGAGGTGCGATTGCTTTGTAAATCCTTTAATTTAAGCTCTGCTTTGGCAAGCTTTGATAAAAGCTGAGCATCTGAAACAAGCCCTGCCATTGTGACTGCGAGATTTTCGTTAATTACTATGATTTTTTGTGCTTTTTTGTTTACTACAAAACCAGCAGTTGCGCGCCTATCTGCTGCAAGAACAATTCCGTCTTTGCAAACAATACCTACAGTTGTTGTACCTTTTAATGGTTTTATTTCGTTATTCTCCATAAGAATCTACCACCTCGAGAAGTATATTTCATATAACTGGGGGTTATATTTAAAGTTTTGCTTTTCAAGGTGTTATTTTTGCGATTATTTAATTGGGATGTATTCTTCTGAAATAAAATTTTTCATTAAATTCTTAAATTTGCTGTCTTCTACTATTTTGTTGCGTTCAATGCCTGTATTTGCGTGTTCTTCAAGTTCATGTAAAATTTGCCTGCCTTTTATTGGGAATTTAAGTGCTGAGTCTCCTATTGTAATAGAATAAATAAGTGAATCATTTTTGCGAAAATAACCATCATCGCCAAGAACAAAATGAGGGGTTGCAAAAAACTTCATTAATGTGTTTTGAGGAGTATTAATTAAATCATCCCTGCAAGTAATGTAGTCTGCAAATAGATTGTTTTTAATCATTAAATCAACAATTTCTGCTTGCTCTTTTTGAGGGAGAGTGAAAAACTTTTGCACATATTCAATTGTGTGTGAACAAGTATCTGGATTTGAAAAACAAGGCAGGTCCCTTTTTTCTTTATTGCAGTGTTCAGTTAATGCAAAAAAACAGAGTTTTACAACATAATCTGTTCGAATTCTTTTATTTACTCCGCGATGAAAGAAAGTCCAACTTTCTAAAAATGAAGATGATTCTTCAGTTGTTGCACAAAACCAAGGAAAAGATTCAGCACGCATGTTATTTTCTTTATCAGGGATGTCTTTCCAAAACATATTATAAAATCTACCTTCAAAATCTCCTTTAATCGATGTGAAAATGTTAGTTAGTATTTTTTCAAGAGCTGTTTCTTCCACAAAAAATAGAATATTTAAAATAATTTAATAAGGTTGTGGCAAAAAGTGAGTTATTTCTTTTTACTATGCTCATTTCTTTTTACTATAATCTTGTTTTAGAACATCTTTTAAAATGCAAGGCAGTTGCCAAGATTCATTGAGTTCGCCTCTGTTTATTGATTCTTTGAAAATATCATCAATTTGAGAAAATAATTCAATTGCTTGGCTTGAAACAGAATCAAGCCCGTTATATTTTGAACAAAGGTATTTTATTGTGGGCTGTGTGATAGTGTATGTTCCTTTTTTGGTTTCATCTTGAATTATTTCTGGCGCTGAAGAAATTGAAAACATGTGCCTATTTTGGCATTCGGTTGCCCAAAAAAATTGAAGCCTATCATCATAAAAATTATTTTCAATCATAAAACTAATTTGTTCTTCTTGTTTTTTTTGACTTTGAAACATAAAATTTGTTAAATATTTGAAAGTTTCATTGCAAACCTTTGGATTTTGGCAATTTGGTTCGTGTTTTACTTGCGTATAAAATAAAGGAATTATTACATATTCGCTCGTCATGCCGTTTTTTGAGCATCTATAAAAAAAAGAAGGGTCTTCAACTAGCCCCATAAATTCTTTATCACTTGCACAAAACCAAGGATAAGGTAAACTAATTTTGGTTTTTTTTGAAGTGTGGAATCTAAAATTGCGAAATATGCTCTCGCCTGCAGATTTATCGATCTCTTCAAATATTGGCTGAATTATTTTTTCAAGTTCAGTATTCATAAAAATAAAAGATTACACTCTGTTTTAAAAATATTGCGACAAAATTAATAACTCTTAGCAAATAACGCCATGACTTTTGCTGGTTTGTTGCAATGTGCACATTTGCCTTCGAATTTTTTTGGCTGATCAAAAGGAATGTTTAGAACTTTTGCACCTTCAGTTTCTTCTTTTATTGCTTCTGCACACTGTGCAGACTCGCACCATTCTGCTTTTACTAATTTTTTTTGCTCAATTGCAGTTTTAAAATCTGCCCAGCTTTTAGCGTTAATTGTATTATCATTTAAAAATTTCTTTGCTTTATCAAATAAATTCTTCTGAATTGCATCAAGTAGCTCTTTTACTTTTGAAGAAACTTCTTTGTTTTTCACCACTATTTTTTCTCTTGTGTCTCTTCTTACGATTACACATTGTTCAGAAACTAAATCTTTTGGGCCAATTTCTATTCTTAGAGGAACACCTTTTAATTCCCATTCATTGAATTTCCAGCCTGGTGTGTAGCTTGTGCGGTCATCCAAATTAACAAAAAAATCTTTTAGCAAATCTTTGATTTTTCTTGCTTCTTTTAAAACTTTTTCTTTCGTATCATCAAATAAAATTGGAACAATAACTACATGTGTTGGCGCTACTTTTGGGGGAATAATTAATCCTTTATCATCACCATGAAACAAAATCATTGCGCCAATTGAGCGCGTTGAAAAACCCCAACTATTTTGATATGGTGTGGCCTTTTTGCCTGTTTCATCAAGAAAAGAAATGTCAAAACTTTTTGCAAATCTTTGGCCTAAATGATGGCTTGTTGCTGCTTGCACTGCTTTTCCACTTGGCGCCATAGTTTCAATAGATGTTGTATAATCTGCACCTGCAAATTTTTCATTTTCACTTTTTTTACCTTTTATTGTTGGAATTGCAAGTAAGTCTTCAAAAACTTGGCGATAAAGCTCTAAAATATCCAAAACTTCTTTATCTGCTTGCTCTTTTTTTTCAAAAACAGTATGGCCTTCTTGCCACAAAAATTCACGACTGCGTAAAAAAGGAACAGGATGCTTGAACTCCCAACGCACAACATTTACCCATTGATTAATTTTTAATGGCAAATCTCTGTAGCTGCGAATCCATTTAGAATATGAGTCATACATTATAGTTTCAGAAGTTGGGCGAACTGCAATGCGCTCTGCTAGCTTAGTATTTCCCCCTTGAGTAACCCATGCTACTTCAGGGGCAAATCCTGCAACGTGTTCTGATTCTTTTGTTAGCAAAGCTTCAGGAATAAATAATGGAAAGTATGCATTTTGAACACCTAATTTTTTAATTTCTTTATCAAAAAATTGCTGAAGTTTTTCCCAAATAGCATAAGCTCGCGGACGAATAACCATGCAGCCAGAAACACCAGTATAATCTGCTAATTCTGCTTTTTGAATAACTTGAGTGTACCACTCAGAGATATCTTCTGCTTTTTTAACTGTTATTCCCACTTCCTTTTTATCTTCTTTTGGCATAGAGTTGCAAGAATTGCGCGCTTTATAAAGGTTTTTAGAGTATCAAGGCTTTAATAAATATTTGTCACCAAGGTCGATTAATTCAGGATGTCTATAAATTCTACTTTGACCTTTAAAAATTCGCCCTTCTTCAAAACAAATATTTCTTATCATGTTATCTTCATAAGTTCTGTAATTAATTGCATAACCAAGACACTTGCCTTGCAAATCAAATAATGGCTTTCCTTTCTCAAACCCTAGATTCGGACATAATTTATTGTTATCAAATAAATCAATAGCATATTCAAGAGTAAACCCTTGGTTTTCAAGCTCTTTTTTTGGACTGAACCATTGCTTTTTTGTAAAACTATTTGCAAGATACTTTATTGAATCAATTAATTTTTTATTTTCTGGCAAATTGGTTTCTGTACAATTAATATTTGCTTCAAAACCGCAGTTTTGAACGCTATCTGTTAGTTTAACAAGACCGTACCGTATTTCTCCTGTTATTTTAACATCAGGAACAGAGAAAAAAATGCTGAACTTATTATAAACTAGGCCAACTCGTTTATAATCAATTCTCCAATTTTCAAATTTATCGAAAACAGTTCTAAATGAGTTTGTAACTACAGTTTCATGTTCATTTTCTGTTTCGCGCGTTAGTTCTATATCACTTGTTGAATCTATTTTGATTTTTAATCCATAACTATTTAACAAATTGTTAAGATATGTTACAAATTCTGAAGCTTTCATTACAAATTCTTGTTTTGTTAATTCTAACATTCCTCTTACTACTTTTGCAGATATAATGCATTTCTTTTTTTCTGATTTGTATATTATTGTGCTTGTGTTTTCTTGCGTTATTTTTTCTTCAATATTTTCAATAATTTTGTTGGGCAAATCATTTATTGTGTCTTCTAAATCTCTTGCGAGCTCTCCTGTTGAAGTATATCTATTTTGGGCATCAGAAGTTGCTTTTGCAATAATATTTGCAAGATTTTCTCTTGCGGAGAGGTTATTATTTTGCTCATCAATAAGATTTGCAGTTTTTCTCATTAATTGATATTTGACATTGCCAATTGGTGTTGCTTTGTTTGTTTGCATTAGCATATGATACAAAACTTTTCCAAGCGAATAAACATCTGTTGTTGGGCTTGGCTGTGCGTCACCTTCTAAAATTTCTGGCGCCATATATTTTGGAGTGCCTGCATTTTTATTATCTGTAAAACTTGTTTCCCCCAAACTGTGTCTTAATTTTTCTATTGTGTCTTTATCTGTTATTTTAGCAACGCCAAAATCAATAATGTATGGTTTGTTTTTTGCATCAATTAAAATGTTGTCTGGCTTGATATCTCTGTGAATAATTCCTTGTTTGTGCGCATGATCATATGCTTCTGCTAGCGTTTTGGCAATTTGCGCAATTTCTTTGAGACTTCTTTTTTCACAAACATCTAGTTTTTTTGCACCCTTAATTTTTGGCATCATAGCATATGCTTTTTTTTCATCATCAAAAAAAACTGCTTCAATCGGAATAATGTTTGGGTGATCGAGCGCAGTGTGAACCATTGCTTCTGCAATTATGTGGTTATTTCCGTTATCAAAATTCGCATCATTGGAAGTTTTTAAAACAATTTTTTTACCTGTGATTTGCGCTTGTGCTTCATATAAAATTCCAAATTTGCCTTCACCAATTTTTCCAATAATTTGGTAATTTCCCGTTACTGTTTTTCCACTGCGTTCATCTTGAATTGGAGAATCGTCTTTTGGCAATTCTTTTATTTTTGCTTTTTGTTTAATTGATTCTTCTGGTTTTTCTTTTGCTGTTTTATAGTTTAATGCTGTTTTTACTTCTTCGAGTTTTTTTATTATTGCAGTTACATCTAATTTAATGTATTGCGCATTATTTGCGAATGCTTGTTCGTCTTCGTAGTAAATAGATACATCTTCAGAAAACTGAGTTTGTATTTCGAAAGGAATATTATTTGTTTTAGGGCGTTTTTGAAGTTCGTGATCTGTTAAATTTGTAAATATTAATTGTTCTAAGTCTATAATTAATTTATCTGCTTGTTTTTTAGTTAGATCTTCTTTAGACTTAATACTGTTTGTAAGTGCTACGAAAGAATAATGTGCGATTTCTGCTTTGCTAAATTCTTCTTTTTGCAGATCTTTTGTAATTGGTTCTTTTTTAACTGTAGTTTCAAGCGTTTGTTCTACAACCTGCATTCCATCGCTTAAACCCTGCTGTTGCTCAAAAGTTCTATTTATTGGCTTTTGTGCAGTTGACGCATCATATTTTTGTATTTGGAGCTCAACGCGTTTTTCTCTCGAAGAGTCAGGATTGGAAGACCGTATTTTTTCGTGCTTTTTTACAAGCTCTTCGATTGGAGTATCGCGCAATTCCGACATTCTTTTTCTAATCTCTTGGCGATTTGTTGGCAACTCGTTTGTTGTCACGCTATATCCTTGCGGCAAATCTCGCTCTGCTTTTTTTTCTTTATTAACTTCAGAATCAAAAATTGCGTTTTCAACTTCTTTTTCTTTTAAATTCGCACCTGCGTTTGCAGACATTTTTTCAACTAATTCTTGGGCAAGTTTAATGTCTGTGTTTGGGTCTTGGTTTTTTGAATCTTTAATTTGTTCTTCAACTTCACTTTTTGTATCTGGGAAATAATGTGCTGGCAATTTCTCAAAAAAACTGCTTCCAGGCTCTGCAAATTCTGGAGGCTCTGCATCAATGTTTAGCTTGTGTTCTTCTTTTGATTTTGGTTCTTCACATTTTTCTGGTTCTGCTTTGCTTTCTTCACTTTTTTGTTTAGCCTCTTGAAGACCATCTCTTAAAAAGCTTGAAAGCCCATCACCAATTTTTGGTTTAGACTCGATTTGGCCAGCATCAATTTTATCTAATTCATCTAGAACAATATCAACATTTTTTTCATCTACAATTGGCGCGGCGGGTTGTTTAATGGTTTTTACTTGTTTTGGCCTTTCAAGCATTTCTCCATCTTCCATTATTTACCACCTTTGAGAAGACGAGAAAAAACATCATTCCAACTATCAGTTGGTTTTTTTAACTTAAGCAATTGTTGTTTTATTTTGCTGTCAACGCTGATTACTTCCCACGCCATAGTTATCACTGTTAAAATCATTAATTAATTAGTTAATTACCCTGTTTTGTTTATAAAGCTGATGCGGTCTTAGAAATCAGTGTCCCCATTAATATCAACATCTAAATCTCCTTCTTGAGTTTTTTTGCGTTTTTTTAACCTTTCTTGTAAATCTTCTTGATTTCTTAATAAATCAATTGTGTAGCTTGAAATAAATTGCATAACCAGACTTCGCTCTTTTGCAGTTATATCAAACATATTAAGTGAATGGCCCTTAAAAGTTGTGAAAGCTCTTGCGCCAAATAAACCTCGCAGTTTAAGCAAGTATTCAACAAGCCTATCATCACTTAAATCCTGGTTTGCAGCATATTCTCGCTCGAGCTCAATGCTTTCAATATCTAGCCTAAAACCAAAAAGTACTGCAAAAAATGCATTCACATACTTGTCTTTGCCTTTACTTTCTGATAAAATTTGTTCTTTTATTTTTTGTGCAGTTCCGCAATAAAAATCCCCAATTGACAAATGTTTTTTTTCAAGAACAAGAGTCTCTATTCCTTTGGCCTCAAATTCTGCTTTTGAAAACCTTAAGTTTTGAGCAAAAAAATCAGGGCTTTCAACAGAATAAAACCCACTTAAAACATTATAAAATAAGCCTTCATTTATTTTAACAAAATCAATAGATTTTTGCGCATATTTTTCGACAATTTCTTCAAAACTGCCCATAATTTGTTTTCTGTTATTATTGTTTTTAAACCTGTTGACAGAAATTCTTTTATACACTAAACACAAAATACTAATAAAAAAGATGGTGCAGAGATTAATTCATAAAACAATGCTCAAAATAGTTAATAGTTTG
>ORJL010406314.1_pt1 | contig 44786 bp, 33 predicted proteins | sample 1779941 | NCBI WGS metagenome assembly ORJL01 (sample SAMEA104232317, study PRJEB22302) | groundwater metagenome | biome: forest; feature: aquifer; material: groundwater | place: USA | collected 2011-08-07 | depth 5.8 m | reverse complement strand
CTAACTTCGGTTCTCTTTCGGACCGCTTTTTTCATAGATTACTCGGCGTGAGCGTCGTGTTAGAATCGTAGAGAGCGACTGACTTGTGAGCCGTGCACGGCCTCGTGACAGCCCGCCGTCCAGCAGGTTCCGCGGGCCAGGTTCGCGGAGTGGTCGTAGCCGCCGATAACGATCCCGGTGGAGCTCCGCTGTTGGATGTGGCACTTCAGACAGAGGGTGGAACCGCGTTGCTTGAGCATTTTGGCGTTGACGGAGCCGTGCGGCTCATGACAGGTCACACAGCCTTCGCGCAGTGCTTCGTGCTCGAAGACGAATGGGCCCCTCTGTACCGCATGGCACCGGAAGCACGTCGCGTCGCTCGAGTCCAAGGAAACCCCGCCGCTCTTCACCACGGACCCCTTATGCGGGTCGTGGCAGTCGCCACACCCAACCTTTCCGCTCGTCAACTCGTGATGGTAAGGCAGATTGGTGAACTCGCCCTGTTTCTCGAGGTGGCACTGGAAGCATACCTCGGGGGATTTTCGCGGATTGATGATGGTATTCAGCCCGCCCGCCGACTCGGCATGAAGGCTGCCGGGTCCGTGGCAGGCCTCGCAACCGACGTTCAGAGCGTGCTCGCCGCGGATTTGTAGCCGGACGTGATCCGCTGTCTTGAAGCCCGTGGTGATCCCTTTGTGGGCGCGCAATTGCGCCTGCTCCGTGACCTTTCTCAGGCGGGCATGGTCGGCCGCGGCGGTCAATCCCTCGTCGAGGTCGCCGTGGCACTGGGCACACTCGCCCGAGCCCACAAAGGTGGCACCCGCGATCTGCGGCGGGGCGAAGAGGACGCGGTTGGTGGCGCAGGAGATTAACGCCCCCCCAAGCAGAAGGCCGGCGAGGGAAGCGGGAAGGCGTCTGTGATGGGCGCGCATCCACTGCGAGGCGGTCTTCATCCAGTTGGGCCCGGTTTCAGAGTTCATTGGTTCTGGACTGATCATTCGTTTCCGCGAGCACCGCTTCTTTCATCGGAATCAACCGATTCCGACGGCGCGTGCCTGTCATGGAGCTATTTGGCCAACTCCGCGGTCACCTTGGCCTGGGCGACTTTCAGGAGGTAACGGGTGTACCTGCCGTTGTGTACGCCCAAGCTGCGGTCATGGGCAACGAGATAAAGGTTGAAGCGCGCCTGCTTGATCTCATCCGGCACGGCGTTCTGCTCGGCGGCGGTCGGGCCGGTCTTGACGGTTGCCGTGGGTGTGGAGAGATCACCGATGTTGGTGTACTCCCATGCGAGACTGCCGTACTTGGCGCGCAACGCGTCGGGGGCCTTGGTGGAGCCCCATTGGTCAAGCGAGCCCTTGATTGCGGCGATGCGGTCTGTGAAGTCGGACTGCGTCGATTCTATGAGCAGAGCCGCCAGTTCGGAGTCGTGGCACGGCAGGCAGGACGTTGGCCGGGCCACAAAGTCATGCCCCATATAGTTGGGCGTGGCCTCGCTCGGCGATGCTGCTGGGTGCGGGTGGGTGTGGCAGCCCGCGCATTGCTTCTCGATGTTCCTGTGCGGCGACTGGGGAGGCACAGCGGCTATGGCGGCACTCTCCACGCCGCCGTTGCCGATCAGGATGTTGTACTGAGGCGAATGGTGAGGCGATCGGCTCGTATCGGACCACGCGGCTCCCCGCATGTTGTGGCACTGGCCGCAGACGTTGATCGCTGGATTAAACTGCGCCGCAAATGTGTTCGTCGCGGAGGTGCTGTAGGAGTAGGGCTCGTGGGACGCGGTTGGATACCAGAGCTGAGCGTTGTTGGCCGTCTTCGCATGGGGATTGTGGCACGTCACGCAGGTGATCGGCAACGTGGCGGCAGTCTCTCCGTCGGGGAAGACCAGCGGGGTGCCTTCCACCACATTCTCGACCACCGCGGACCGGACCGCCCCCGAATGGCAGACTCCGCAGGACTTCATTCGCGCCAGTCCGCTGACAGGATCGCGAAGGTTAGCGGCCACGTCGGGGGTCACAACGGCATGCTTCGATGTCCTCCATTCCTCGTAGGTCGGATGGTGAACTTCCGAGTGGCAGCCGCCGCACATCTCGGCCTGAGGCCGGAGCACGGGCGGGACCACACCGAAGGGGTCGGAGGCGTGATCGCCGCCCGCACCGTGGCAGTTCTCGCATTGCACGCCAGCCAGATGCGGGGTCTTCACTTCGTCGAGAAATCCGGTGGGCACACCAAAGCCGACGGTGTGACACGGCAGGCACGAGGCATTCGTGTCCATGCCTATGGACTTGAGGGTGCCGAGCGCACCGGCGTGAGCGGTGGTGGACCATTCCGCGTGGCTGTCCGGATGGCATTTCTTGCAGGTGTCGGCGCCGGCAAAACGGGGTGGAGGGGTCGAGACACGGAAGAAGGAGTTGCCATCCCGGACCCCAAATGTACTCGAGAAGGAGAAGGTCGGGGCGCCAATGGGCTCCCAGCCCGACCCGGGCAGGGTCGGTTTGGTTTCAACCTGGAACGGGCCGCCAACGCCGCTCCACTGCACGGTTACGTTCGTTGCGCCCCGGGAAGGCAAGAGCAGGGAAGTGATGGTTGGCAGGGCACCCACCCCTCCCCGGGAGAGGACCGGCTCGCCAAGGCTCCCGCCACTCACAGGAGCGGGCGAGAGGCCGGCTAGAAGGATCGAAGAGGCTAACCAGATGGTTTTGCAGTTGTTCAAGGCCGTTCCAGGTTTAACCACACGCGGTTGTCTTGTTCGCCAGGTGACAGCCGAAGCAGGACCGGCCTCGTCTGGCGCGCTCCCTGGAGCCGCCCCTTGCAGTCACTTGGCAAAGTGACCGCGATGGACGCTGCGAGTTCGATGTTCGACGCTGCACTTTCACTTTTTGTTAACTGTGTTATGAGTATTGCCCGGGGGCTTTCAGAGCACTACTCAGATTTTGCTCTTCTCTTGCCATTTCCTGCGCCCACCAGGAGGCGGGCTCGCGGTCATTCTGAAATTATTAAAAGTGCTAGTTAAATGATGAATCAAAAGTGAAACTACTATGCATGCCGGGCTTGGCCAATGGGCCTTCCGGCGCTGTCCGACCCATGCGCGATGCGCCCGGTCGCGGCCCGAAAAATGAGGTGGGCATTGGTGGCGGTGGTCTAATGGCGGGGGTTGCGTTGGCGTGTGATAAAGGCTACTTACAATGATGACGATCTCTTTTTCGTGAGGAGATGCTTCGGCGGCGCGATTGGCTAGAGACGCCGCGGCACCCCCGAGCGGCAAGGTGGCGCTCCCGGTGCGGAGTCGGCCTCCCAACGAAACTGGCGGAGTGGCGCTTTCGCCACTCCGCCAGTCGTGTCAACAATATGGGGTTCTTACTCTACGGTTCCCGAACGTAAGGAGGAACGTAGGGATTGAAGATCGAATGCACCGCCTTTGCGCTGAATTCGGCGTCTTTCCCGTGGCAGATCTCACAGGACTCGGTCTCATCCCCACTCCAAGGATCACCGGGAGTCGGGTCGTAGGTCATCAAGTTACCGTGGGCGAGGGCGGCGTCGCTGTCATGGCAAGCCATGCAGGCTAGGCGTGAGGGCTTCTCGTTCCAAGTGGTGTTTTTGGTGTCGGCATGGCACTTGGTGCAATTCCTGACGTCCATCGGGAAAATAATCTCGGCGAACGCGCCGCCACCATTTTCGAGCGGTTTGTCCACGTACCTGCCGTAGTGGAGGCCGTGCACACGCCTCACAATAGGTGAGACGCCGAAGCCCCATTGCGAATTCGTCCAACTGGTCTTGCCAGTCAACTGGTGCTCGTAATCATGGCAGTTCTTGCAGAGGTCCGTGTTCATGGGGAGCGCGCGAGAGGTGGCATGGATTCGGGTATCTCCGTGACAACTGATGCACGCCGACGCGGGGGTGATGCTCGACTCGATGTTGGTGCTGCCTACCTGGAAGTTCAGAAAGGCCGTTGTAGAAATGCCACTGGAGGCCTGCCTGGCCTCCAGGTAGATCGTATAGGTTCCCGTTGCCAGGCCCGCTACGTCAGCGAGCTGGTAGTTGATGGCCTCGGCTGTCCGGGTGACGGCAGGGTCCTCATTCGTCGCTTTCAGGCGCACACGGAGGTCGTTGCTGGCGGTGCTCGCGGTCTTATTCGTCGAGGCGGACGCCGTGGTGAGGACGGGTACGGTGAGCGCGCGAGGTCCGGAAACGAAGAAATTCGCGCGGTTCCACTCATTCGGCTGGATGTTGGTGGAGATGACGGGCTCGGCGATGTTGGCGGGGCTGACAATAGCTTGAGTGGCCGCATCGCGAAGCTTGACAGTGACGATCGGCTTGTCGCCCGCAGTGTAGAATTTCCCGTTAGCAGGCCCAGTGATAGCCAGTTCCGCTGTGGATTTGGGCGCCGGCGGAGTCACCTTGTGCTTCTCGGTGATGTAGTCGGTGTCGTGGCAGACCGCACAGAGTTTGTCGGTCAACTGTTTGCCGCCGTCGTGCGCCACCAAGCCTGCAGGCGCGGGTGCCGGCCCAAACCAAACGTTGTCGTGGCAGGACCCGCACGCCAGCCGGGAGGGCTGTGTTTTCCAGCGGTCATCCACATGGCATTTTGTGCAGTTGCGCACATCGAAGGGAAACACGACGGGAGTGTAAGCTCTGAAATCACCGTTTACGCTATTGGTGTTGAAGGCCGACTTCAACCCCTCGCCCATGTGGACGCCGTGAACTCGCCGCACGATGGGGTCTGGCACCTTGCCTCCGGTCACGGAAGCGTCGTTGTAGGCCGCGTACCCGTCATTGTTATGGCATGAGAGACAGGAGGTTGTCGGCTGGTAGTCCAAAGACCAGTTTCCCACCGGTGATCTGCCGACATCGACGTGCGCCATGTACATCTTGCCGCTGATGGTCCCCTCATGACAGGCGGCACACTGGGTTTTGGTCACCACCGGGTTCTCTGCGGTGGCGGTGCCGATCTGGACATTCGCGAACTTCATCATTTGCTGAATCGCATCGGCAGCCAGAACGGCTCGGACACTGACGGTGTAGGTGCCGGGCAGTTCATCGGTCACGGGTTGCAAGCGGTAAGTCAGCACTGTCCTACCGGTCATCTCCACAGCCGTGTTGGTCCTTAGATCCACGTAGTGATGGGGGGTCTTGGTACGATCCGTGGACGCGTTCAGCAGCTTGGCCGCAGTGGTCGCCAGCAGGGTCTCCTGAGGGCCGTACATGTAGAGGTTGAGGGTCGAGAAGTCGGCCTTGCTGATGCCTTGACCCAGCGTATCCAGGATCGTGACGGTCACAACCGGGCTTTCTCCCGCAACGAAGTGGGTCCCGTTTGGGGGAGCCGATACTCGCAGCAGGAACGTCCACCCTTTCAGTTCAGAGGTGGGATCGCCTTCGCTCACGATACGGTAGAAACCAAGGTCCTCGGGAACCCCCGCGCCGGGGATGAGTGCGGTGAACACGCCGGTGCCTTTATCGTTCTCTTTTACTTCAGTCACGATTGCGCCGGTCACGTCTGCCCACGCGGCGTCGATGGAGGTCTTGGTCTGAATCCGGAACGGGCCCGTTGTGCCGTGGAACAGGATCTGCATGTCCCCGGCGGCGGGTTTGCTGAAACTGGAGAGATACGGTGGCGCCTCAGCTCCCGAAGCTGGTTGCCCTGAAAAAACGGCCATCGATAGAATGGCCAGCAGGAGGGGGGTTATTCGAGGTATTTTCATGGATGTTGTTGATAAGAGGTTCTGCCTGGCGCTATTCGGGCGCATCTGGTTTGAAGGGATCCTGTCTGGGTGGAATCATTTACTGATCTGGTGCTTTGGAGGAACCCGGGGGCGTTGCAGTCGTGCCTGTTGGGGGAACATTTCGCAGTCACCTTCCAAGGCGACCGCGGTGGACGCTCCGAGTTCGACGTTGGACGCTGCGCTTTCAAGTTTGTTAACCGCGTGATAATCACTTTTGTTAACTGCGGGATAAGCATTATGGAACGCTATAAGCATGACTACACGTATTTTGCTCTTCTTTTGCCATTTCCTGCTCATATTCGGATGTCATTAGTGTGAAGCATGTGATTAAATAGTGCATCAATAATCTGTTGTATATAAAGGTAAACTACTCGAAAAACGTCCAATCGACGAGCCTTTCATCCCTGTCTGAGGTGTGCGTTCCGCGCTCGGTCGCGCCCTGATAGCGCGGCTCAACCGGCCGAAGTCGAGCTCTATAGGGGCATTGTCGTGGCGTGAGATTCGTTGCTGGAAACGATGCTCACTTCTTCTTTTGCTTGGACTTGCCTTGTGAGGGCTTTTCGGAGAGACCCGAGGGCGCCACTTGATCGAGCCTCTTCTTGAGGTCGTCGAGGCTCGTTTTCAACTCCCGGTTTTCCTTCTGAAGATCGAGCATCTCCAAACTCAATCAGCAAAACAAAACGGCCGACCGCGCCTTAATGCGCAGTCGGCCGGTGGTCTGACGGTTACCACGTAGCTACGCCTGCTGGCTCACGAACGACTTCAGTCCGCTATTGGGCCGGCTCGCGCGGGTACGGTGGCACGTACGGGTTCGAGATCCCGTGCACCTTATCCGCCGAGAACTCCGTGCCTGGTCCGTGACAGACTTCGCAGCTCTCGATCGCGTTCGGCCCGTACGGATCGTCGGGATCCATCATGAAGGTCATGAGCTTGCCGTGGGCCTTCGCTTCGTCGCTGTCGTGGCACGCCATACACGCCACGCGCGATGGCTTCTGCTTCCAAGTATCGCTCTCGGCATGGCATTTCGTGCAGTTCCGAATATCCTGCGGGAAGATGATCTCGCCGAACGTCGCTTTGGTGGCGTTGGCATAGATCTCCTCCGGATGCTGCAGGTAGCGCCCATTGTGAACGCCGTGGACTCTCCTGACGATTGGCATGGCGCCATAGCCGCTCCAACCGTTGAGTGAAGTTCCGCCCTGGTTCTTGAACATGTCACCCGTGCTGGGATGTCCATAGTCGTGACAGGCATTGCAGTAATCGGTGTCGAACGGCTCGGCATGGATAGGGCCTGAATAAAGGTGGAAGATCGTGTCTCCATGGCAATCCGCGCAGTTGGTGGCGACCTTCTTTTCCGCCGTCTTCGTGCCGACCTGGAACATCATGTGGCCGATGCCGGTGGGGGCGGCGAGCCCGGCTATCTTGCCCGCCTTTGGTATTTGGTAAACATAGATGCCGTACGTGCCAGGGGCTAGTCCGGCGACATCGTCCAACTGGTAGGTGATGTTCGCGGCCGTGCGCGTCACCTTCGGATCGCTGTAGTCGAGCGGATCCGAGAGCCCCCGCAGGTCGTTGGAGGGCGTGAAAGCCGCCGCCACCGTGACATCCGGGTCCATGGTCGTGTTCGGCGCCCGCTTCCAGCCCATCAGCGACGTGACGTCGCCGTTATAGATCTCGAACCGGGCATTCGCTCCTTGAATCACGGTCCTGATGTTCACGTTTGCGCCCGAAATCGAGGCTTTGGCGCCCAGGTTCGTGATGACCGTATTGAGCGAGGTGACCACTTCCGCCGCGGTCACAAGCGAACTGGCCCCGACGATCGGTATTTCCTGCGGGGCGCTGCCGTTGACGGCGATCTTGAATATCTTCCCGTTGATCGCCCATGGCCCAGCCAGACTGCTCGTCACCGAGGCGCGCAACTTCGAGCTGAGGTTCTTGGCCGCACTGGTCAGCACCGGCATCGCGTGGCTGCGGGGGCCATAGACAAACAGCGAGGCGGTTGAGAAGTTGACATCCGTCACCTTGGTGTGGTCGATCGCGTTCGTGGCATCGTCCTTAATGACAATCGTGACCACTGGCTGTTCGCCGGCGACGTAGTGCGTCCCGTTGAGGGGCGGCGTCATGGTGACATCGATCACATCCATGGACGGCGGAGGAATCCTGTGTTTCTCGATGACATAGTCAGCGTCGTGGCAGACCGCACAGAGTTTGTCGGTCAACTGCTTGCCGCCGTCGTGCGCCACCAAGCCTCCAGGCGCGGGTGCCGGTCCAAACCAAATGTTGTCATGGCAGGAGCCGCACGCCATCCGGGAGGGTTGCGTCTTCCAGCGGTCATCGACATGGCATTTTGTGCAATCGCGCACATCAGATGGGAATACGACGGGGGTGTAAGATCTGAAGTTGCCGCTCACGCTGTTGGTGTTGAAGTCCGACTTGAGCCCCTCACCCATGTGGACGCCGTGGACTCGCAGCACGAGGGCGTCTGGCACCTTGCCGCCGGTCACAGAGGCGTCGTTGTAGGCCGCGTATCCGTTGTTGTTGTGGCACAACTTGCAGGAGGTCGGCGGCTGGTAATCCAAAGACCAGCTTCCCACAGGCGACCTGCCGACATCGACGTGATGCATGTACATCTTGCCGCTGATGGTGCCCTCGTGACAGGCAGCACACTGCGCCTTGGTTACCACCGGGTTCTCCGCGGTGGCCGTGCCGATCTGAACGTTCGCGAACTTCAGCATCTGCTGAATCTCATCCGCAGCCAGGACGGCTCGGACACCAACGGTGTAGGTGCCGGGCAGTTCATCAGTTACGGGCTGCAAGCGGTAAGTGAGCACCGTCTTGCCGGTCATCTCCACAGCGGTGTTGCTCTTGAGATCAACATAGTGATGGGGGGTCTTGGTGCGATCCGTGGACACGTTCAGCAGCTTGGCCGCAGTGGTCGCCAGCAGGGTCTCCTGAGGGCCGTACATGTAGAGGTTGAGGCTCGAGAAGTCGGTCTTGCTGATGCCTTGACCCAGGGTGTCCAGGATCGTAACGGTCACGATCGGGGCTTCTCCCTGAACGAAGTGGGTGCCGTTAAGGGGAGCCGATACTCGCACCAGGAACGTCCACCCTTTCAGTTCAGAGGTGGGATCGCCTTCGCTCACGATACGGTAGAAACCAAGGTCCTCGGGAACCCCCGCGCCGGGGATGAGCGCGGTGAACACGCCGGTGCCTTTATCGTTTTCCTTCACTTCGGTCACGATCGCGCCGGTCACGTCCACCCAGGCGGCGTCGATGGCGGTTTTGGTCTGAATCCGGAACGGGCCGGTTGTGCCGTGGAACAGGATCTGCATGTCCCCGGCGGCGGGTTTGCTGAAACTCGAGAGATACGGTGGCGTCTCAGCTCCCGAAGCTGGTTGCCCTGAAAAAACGGCCATCGATAGAATGGCCAGCAGGAGGGGGGTTATTCGAGGTGTTTTCATGGATGTTGTTGAGAGGAGGTTCTGCCTGGCGCTATCCGGGCGCATCTGGTTTGAAGCGATCCTGTCTGGGTGGAATCATCAACTGATCTGGTGCTTTGGGAGAACTCAGCGGCGTTGCAGTCATGCTTGTTGAGGGAGCACTTCGCAGTCACCTGCCAAAGTGACCGCGATGGACGCTGCCGAGTTCGATACTGGATACTGGACTTTCACTTTTTGTTAACTGCGGCATGAGCATCGAAGTACGCCATAAGCATGACTATACAGATTTTGCTCTTCTTTTGCCATTTCCTGCTCATATTCGGATGTCATTAGTGATAAGCATGTGATTAAACAGTTGATTGTAAACGCGATTAGCAAAAAGACAAACTACTTACAAAACGCCTCATTAGCAGGCATTTCTTCCCCATCCGAGGTGTGCGTCCCGCGCCCGGTTCTGGCCCGAGAGCGGGGCGAACTGGGGTGGCGTCGAGGCTCTACAGGGGCATTGTCGTGGCGTGAGATACGTTGCTGGAAACGATGCTCACTTCTTCTTTTGCTTGGATTTGCCTTTTGGGGGCTTTTCGGAGAGACCCGAGGGCGCCACTTGATCGAGCCGCTTCTTGAGGTCGTCGAGGCTCGTTTTCAACTCCCGGTTTTCCTTTTGAAGCTCGAGGATCGCCTGGCGGAGGTCGTGCCACTCGTCAGCGGGCTTCCTGTTGGCATGGACCGCCGTGAGCGCCTGCTCGGCCGCGCCCCTTGCCGGGTCCTCTTTCGCGGCGCGGGCGAAGGTCTCGAGGACGGGGATCGCCTTGGGATCAGCCAGTTGGCCCAACGCATTGATGGCGGCCAGTCTGACGGATTCCTTGAGATGGCCGGTCTGGCGCACCAGGAAATCCCGCGCGTCCTCCTTCTTCTCCTCGTTGCGGGCCAGCCAGGCCAGCGCGCGAAGTCCGTTGGCAAACCCGCCGCTCGTGAAGGCCGCCTCCCGCGTTCGCAGGGTCTCGATCATCGGTGCGATGAACGCGGGATCCTCCTGTGCACGCATGGCATTGATCGCGGCGTCGGCGAGACTATTTCGGAATGAGTCCGAGTTCAGGAAGCCGGTGAGGGCGGTGCGGGTGTCGGGTGAGGGGAAAAGCCCGAGGACCGCAATGGCCTGGGCGAGCACATCGGGGTTTTTCTCTGATGCGAGCGCGCCGCGCGCGGTGGCGAGGACGGAGGGGTCGTAAAAGCGGCGCAAGTCCTCGCGCACCCGCAGGCGCACGCGTGCGTCGCTCTGGGACACCGATGTCAGCAGGGCCTCAAGCGCCTCGGGGGTGTGGATGGCGCGGAGGGCCGAGGACGCCTCGATCCGCGCTCCATGAAAGGGATCCTGATTGAGGACATTCTTGAGTTTCGCCACGCTCTCGTGGTCTTTGCGGGTGGCCAGCACGGACACTGCCAGGAGCCTTCCGATGACATCACCAGTGTCCGCAAGTTGGGCGTAAAGCATCGGGGTGGGCACCTCGAATTTGATCTTGGCGAGTAAGGTGAATTGGGGGTCGATCCGCACTAACTCCGGGGCTTGGGGGAGTGCGAAGTAAAAATCCTCGATCTTCTCCTTTACCGTGATCTGGCGGTCCAGAGTCCCTTCCTTCGACTTGAAGCGGACCGTGAGAGGAAAATTGAACAGCAGGACCTTGTCGCTCAGAGCCTGTGCCTGCTTGATCGTGAGTTTCGCCAGCCGGGTCTGTTCCTCCCATGCATAAGCGATCTCCAGTTCGGGGTGATGGGCGTGATACACCCACTGATCGAAAAGCTGGTCGAACGAACGGCCGGAGAGCTCCTCGATCACCGCGTTGAGGTCTTCGGTGACCACGGATCCGAACTGGTGGCGTTCGAGATAGGTCCGGATACAACGTCGGTAGAGTTCGTCCCCGAGCTGGGAGCGGAGCATGTGAAGCACCCACCCTCCTTTGGGATACGCCAGATAATCGAATCGCTCGTCCGGGGAATCAAACTGCCGGTCAACGATGGACCGGGTTTCGTTGGGAGTGTCGAGGAATCCGCGGGCATCGTTGTAGAGGTTGTAGAGGAGGGTGTCGCGTCCATTTTTGTGCCCCTCGTAGAGATGTCCGTAGTAGGTGGCGAATCCCTCGTTGAGCCACAGATGACTCCAGTCTTTGCAGGTGACCAAATCGCCGAACCACTGATGGGAGAGTTCGTGAGCGATCAAACCCGTGCTGGAGCGGATATTCTCGGTCGCCGCCGGAAAGAGAGTTTGATCGGTAAGAATCGTCAGGGACGTATTCTCCATGCCGCCTGCAACAAAGTCATTTACGCAGACTTGGGCGTATTTGGCCCAAGGGTAGGGGACGCCGATATCTTGTTCGAAGAACGCCATCATGTCCGCCGTGTCCAGGAAGGACTCGGGCGCCTCATTGAAGGCCGAGGGGGGAGTGAAGAAGGAGAGGGGAATATCCCGGTGGAGCCCCTCGATCTTTTTGAAATAGCCTGCCGCCATGGCCACGAGGTAGTTGACGTGCGGTTTGTCCTGCAGCCACCGGAAGGCCACCAGGCCGGTTTGCGCATCGCGGGCTTCGGATAGGAGCTTGCCGTTCGCCACCACGGTCATCCCTTCGGGAACCCGGCAGGTTATCTCCGAGGTGAATTTCTCGTTTGGGGAGTCGTAGCAGGGATACCAATGCCGGGCCTCGATCGCTTCGCCCTGGGTGAAAAGGTGCGTGTCTCCGACCTTGTAGCCCATTTCGGGCGTCCGGAAGTAGAGTCCTCTCCGCGGCTGGGCGCGGTACCGGAAGGTGACCGTGGCTTCCTGGTCCGGGTTGATCGGCTGTTCGAACGTGACGACAACCTGCTTCTCGGTCACTTGCCAGCCCTGAATCGTGACGGTGGCGGTGACGTTCGTGATCACGAGGCCGACCGCGTCTAACCGCATCTCCCGAAACGGTTTGGCGATGGGCTTGAAGCGCAGGCTGGCCTGGCCCGCGACCGTGCGTGCCTTGAAGTCCGGAGTCACGTCCAGGGCCAGATGGAGAATGTCGATTTCCCGACTGGGGGCGTACTTGCGGTGGTCTGCCGAGTCGGGCGGCGCCAGGAGAGCGGTCGAACTGCGGCAGCGGCTCACATCCGAGGAGGTTTCCGCCAGCAGGGTGCCAGAGCACCAGCAGCAGAGGAGGCCCAGCAAGGATGCGAGCAGGGGGTGGGGCAGGGGAAGGACCCGCCGCCTAAAGTCAGACAAATCGGAAAGGTTGGCGTTCATTCCTTCGGACTCTACCAAGAAAGGGTGTCCTTGGGAACACCCCATCACTGGCAATTAAACGTGCCGTAAGGAGTCAGTTTGTTTTGTCCCACGAACAGGGTGCCGTCGCCCTCGATTTTCACCGGCACGATCAGGTAACCGTTGTTCAAGGTCACCAGGAGCATGACATTGCCGTACTCGGGGGTTTGAACGATGGTCCACTGCCCATATTCCGTGGTGGTGCTGCTGTCGCTCAGACTCATGTACCCGCTCGAGGGCGAGGTCGTGCTGGCGTAAAACTCGCTGGTTGTATCGACTTTGAAGGTGCCTTGCGCGCAGAACGAGGAGTAATTCTCGGACCAACTGCTGGTCGAAGCGCTCGAGCTATAGATGCCTGGCTGGGAGGTGTACCAATCGTGGCCGCTGCCCGCCCCCTTGTAAGAACGGCCATTGAGGAACGTCATGTAGTCATGGTTCGTGGGCCGGGGGGTCACTATCACGGCGGCCGCAAAGGCCTTAAGCTGGATCAGGTTTTCGGCGTGATACTCTTGGGTGGTGATCCCAATGAAGACCACGAAACCGCCACTCGGATGAGTCACTAATTCCAGGTTATAATAGATCAGGATGGCATTGCCGGCTTGATCCCGCCCCCAGCCGGAAAACTCGCCGGAAATCCGGTTGGTACCTGTGAGAGTGAGTGGGCTGGCTGGATTCGTCGGACGGAACTGGACTTTCCCCACCGGCGTCCCCATGTCCGATTCAAACCCACCCGCCAAGCCTGGATCACGGAGGATCTCATCTTGCGTCCAGGCAAAACCGATCGTTTCCATAATGAGGCCAGGCTCCGTATCGGAACCGAAGAGCATGAGGGGTGTCTTGGCCTTCAGACCGCCTTTCCACTTGGGCGGGATCGTGAATTCAACCCCGAAGAGGGACCCGCCAAAGCGGGTGCCTTCGGGATACAGACGGTTGGGCTCGGGAAGAGTGGCGACCGGGGAGCCAGCGGAAATGGTTATGATGGCCGCCTGGCTGGTCACCGACCCCGAGGCGTTGCTGACCTCGACCACGTAGGCCCCGGCATCGGCGGCGGTCACGGCTGTCAGTTCAAGGGAAGCCGCCGTTTTTCCGTTCAATACCGTGCCGTCCCGCTTCCATTGGTAGCGCAGGTTCGCGCCGGTGGCCGCCACCGTCAGGGTCACGTTGGCGCCCACCGACACCGTTTGAGTCAGCGGTTGAGTGGTAATACTCGGGGCGCCAGGAGCGGCCGCGCCGTACCTCACACGGTAAAACCGTTTCAGGAGGGGCGCGGGCGGCGCGTCCCGGAAGGTGGCCGAGTCGGTGTTGGCTGCCACGCTTCCTACCGAGGTCCAACTGACCAGGTCGGTGGAAGCCTCCACGTCATAGGCCTTGCCACGTTCGCTTCTGAAGGCGAACTCAAATGCCCCGTTGGCAGAGCTAAAGGAAGTAATGACCAGGGATGGAGGGGGGAGAGATTGGCCGACGGTGATGTTCACCGGGGTCGAGTCCGCGGTCCCGCCCAGGTTGTCGATGGCGCGCGCAATGAGCCGGTAGTTACCCGCAGGAACGTTTGAGAAGGTCTGAGTGAAAGGGGCTGCGGTGGCCTCCCCGAGCTTGGTTGAGCCTTGATAAAACTCGACTTTGGCGATTTGGCCATCCGCGTCACTGGCCGCCGCGGTGAGTGTGACCGTGGCGGGCGCGTCAAAGGTTGAATTATTGGCGGGCGCGCTGATCGTGACTTGCGGGAGGGCGTTGGAACTAACATACGTGCCTCGCCGGTAGATGACCCCGATGGGGGCGTCCTGCACCCAGAGAGTGGGGCGCCCGACCGGAGTCAAACGGTTCGCCGCCAGGGGCTGCTTGACTAAAGAGGTGCCGGTCCAAACCGCATTTGCGTCCTCCTTGCCATAAATCACCGCGCTTTCATCGCCGCTAAAGCAGGGATACCCCAGTCCGAAAGCGTTGGTGCCAACCGCGGCCATATCACCCGAAAACAGGTCCAGGTTTATAATGGTCGAGTTGGTCGTGCGCGTGTCTTCCGCGTCGAAGGTGAGGAAGCGATTGCCCGCGCGGCCCATGGCAGGGTTGCCGGTATTCAGGTCTTCGAGGGGCGGCACGATGACAGCCGTTTGCTCGCTGGCAAGGTCGATGGCAAACAGGCTCCATCGCTCGACGGCGCCCACCCCGCGAAAGTGGATTTGCGAGACCGCGTCATAGATCAAGAATCGGTTATCGGTGCTGAAGACCATCGCATCGGCATTCAGGACGTTGTCCACCGGGGCGCCGTCCACCACGGGAGCCACGAGCTTGAAAGTGCGGTTGGTCTTGTTCACCAGATCGAGCACGGTGATTTGATTTCCGGGCTGGCCCGTGAACGGATCGCGCAAGACAAATGCGTAAAGCTGCCCGTTGGGCGAGGCCGCCACGGAATGGACTTGTCCAGCGTAGCCCAAGCGTTGTTCGAACCCGGAGACCGTATCGACGGCGGCCAGATCATACGTCGAGTCCACAAAGACCGCCACGCTGCCATCGCCCAGCACGGAGGGCCGCGCCAGCCGGGTGGGTCCAGCCAAAGCGACGCCGCTGTTGCCATCGCCCCGGGCCGTTTCGCGGCGGCCGAGGACGTAATCAAAAAGAAAGCCGCCGGTTTCAAAATAGATGAACAGGGTCGAATCCGGACCTTGCACAACCGGGGTGGGTGAAGGCGGTGGGGCGCTGGGGGCGGCAACGATTTCCACGGCATCGAAAGCTTCCGCCACTTTGCGAGCCTGGGATGAGTCCTGGCCGAACAGGGCTTCCGCCGCCGCGATGCATCCCAGACGGGCGTCAACAAACTGAGACTGGGGCTGTAAGTGCTGGGTGAGGCAACGGTAGAATATGCGCTCGGCGTCACGCAGTCCCACGTTGCCGTCCAGTCCTGCCGCCAGCAGGTAGTAGGCATGGTTGACAATGCTGCTGTTCAAGTGCACCCCCCCGCTATCGCCGCCTTCGTTGTTCGGCAGTTGGAGATACTCGCTCATCTTCGATGGGTAAGGGCGGTTCAAACCGCCAATCGTCATGGAGGAGGGATTGCGCATGTCGCGCGCGGGCTGGGCAAGCTGGGTGCCGACCAGCCAATCGGGCTGCCCCACCGTCCGGGCTTCCACCATTTCGCCGAAAATGTCGGAGAACGCTTCGTTGAGGGCGCCTGGCTGGTTTTCATACACCAACCCGGCCGAGTGCTGGGTGACGCCATGCGTAAGTTCGTGGCCGATGACGTCCAACGCCTTCGCGTAGGGCTGAACATCGCCAAAGAACATCATTTTTAGCTGCCCGTTCCAGAATGCGTTGTCCAGTTGGCTGATGCGAACGGCGGCCGTGATGTTGCCGCCCTCGCCGTCCACCGAATCACGGCCATGTCTTTCGAGGTAATAATCATAAGTTTGTGAGAAGTTCATCGCCGCACTGACGGCGTCAGGAGGACTCCAGGAAGTGGGGCTTGCCGAAGTCACGAAAAAGACCTCGAGCTTTTGATTCAATTGAGCCTGAGTAACATCTCGGGCGTCGAAGACCGTGATCGCGCCGTGCGGGTCCTGAATCGGATCAAACGCGGGTTTGAACATCTGTTTGGTGGTGTCAATGAGGTAGTTCGTGCCGCCTTGTTGCCACACCTCCAGCGTGCGGGTCACTCCCGCCATGTCGGTCCCGGAACCGGTCACATGGGCGTCCATGCATTGGTTAGCGCGGCTCAAAATGGCGCCATCCAGCGCGTCCACCGCCACGCGCCACGCGTGCCGCAGATCCACCGCGACGTCCAGCTTCCACGCCAGGCGTGGGGGCTTGTCCAAGGGCGCGTACACGATAAGCTCCGGCTGGCCAGAGGTCCCGGTCGAACCGCCGGGGACACCGGCTTGGGCGCGCCGGGCCGCCTCGGGCGCGGCGATTTCCGGTTTCGTCCCCACTGCCGATGGGGAAGGCGCGTAGGCGCCGTCCAGCAGGTGGACGTTACCCGCCGGATCGAGGTGTACGCTGAGGCCGGCCGGCCAGACTGGCAAGCCTTGATGGACCTGGGTGAAGCGCAGATGTCGATAACCCAGATCATCGCGTTCCCCTCGGGACAGCTTCAATTCGTTGTCCGGATCGTCCAATCGCAATAGGATGCGATTCTTCCGGAGGAAACCTCGAGCAGTTCTTTCCCCGGCCTCCTCCGGCCCGGCCAAGCTTGGCCCAGCGGCAGGCGGTTCGAGCCGGCGTCCGCGAATTTGCATCGCCGTCTGGTTTTCCGCCCGCAAACGCACCGTGATTTCTTCCCCAACCCGATTCTGGAGCAGGGTGATGGCTTCCTTCTGCGCGGCCGACCCCTTGGCCCCGCCTGGCGCGGCATTCGTAAGGGACCCGCGTAATCCGGGCATCCGGCTCAGGCTGTCGGCGATAGCGCTTGCTCGCGGATCGGGCTCTGTCCGGCTCGAAACGCCCCCGCCGGGGCCGCTCCAGATTCCCGGCGCGGACTGCCTGGCCGAACGAATGATCTCCGCCACGTTCTGGTCCGCGGCGGCCGGCGCAGGCTGATCCAGGATCATCCCCAGCAAGATGACTTCGGCGGCGCGACGGAGAGTGCTGGCGAAAACAGACTGGCGTGAATTATAACGCGGCATAAGGGTACCCCCGCACATGAGCATGGAACATAGCAATATGATCAGGCAAGCATTAGCGGTTTCTGGGCGGAAATGTCAAGCATTAATTGACCTAGTTAATGGGATCTGTCGTTTGAGTCTATGTGAATGACTTATTGTTATGTTTCATGTGACCGACGGGGAAAGGGAGGCGCCGACAATGCGGCGGGTCGCGCAAAGGGCATACGCCTTTGCTCCGGGATATTTCACGGGATAATGATCCGTACTCGCCGTGAGACGGTGAGCCCGGAGATACCTCCTGCTCCACGATGTCCTTGAGCTGGCAAAGCGAGTGATTCCACAGCACGTCGTGCACGAACGCGGGGAAAAGCCAGCGGAAGACGTGGGCCACTGTCCGCGAGGCCCCTCCGTTGCCCCGGTAAAAATCGAAGGCCACATAAATGGACAGGTTGCAGTTGGATGCGGCGAGTTTCTCGATCTCGAACACCAGCACGCCTCCGCGCGCGAAGCCATCCTGGACCCGATAAACGGCGAGACATTCGCCAACCTGTTCGAGCACCATGCTGAAGGTCAGCAGGCGGCCCAGGATCTCGTAACGGATAACGCAGCCCGGTGAGTTGGGCAGTCCGGACAGCCTTCGGATGCGGACCCCGCGGGGGCTCAGATAGCCTCGGTCCGTTTCGCCGAACTGGCCGAGCTGCCGCATGATTCTGGCGGCCGGGGCGTGGATCTGAATGGTGTACATCCGCTCGAATTCCAGCTTTCCCGCCATCGCGATGTCGCGTTCCGCCATCAACCGGGCGAAGGCCGCCCGCTTCTCCTCCACCTTCTCCTTGGCCACGCCGGTGGTGAATCGCCCAAAGCCCTCCCACCGCAGTCCAAAGAGCAATTCGGTGAGGTAGTTGCGCAGAGTGACGATCAGTCCGCCGCTCAGGACCGACCAGAGCGTGGCAGGGCGGAGCATGCCCCAGAAGATCTTCTCGTAGTCGGCGTCTCCGCTGGCGATCTGCCAGAGGATGCTCTCGAGCTCGCGGCTGGCGCTCGACTTGGTTTTCCGCTCCGTAATAACAGCCTGGTAGATCACCCGGCTGAGCACCGAAGAGCTGAAAAAGATTCTGTGGAGGATAAACACGACCGAGGCAAACCGGTTGTCCCGTCGAAAATGCCGCAGAGTGGGGCCGTAACCCTGGTCAAGGCTTTCCTCGTCGATCCCCAGGGTCAGCACGGTCTCGGCCAAGGCTTGGGCGGTCTTCTGTGCCGAGAGGATTCCGTCTTTGTAGAGTCTCGTCGTAACCAAATCCCCTACCGAGGCGACCCGGTCCGCGAAGGGATTCCTGGCGGAGCCCACCACCATGTTTGGACTGCACGTGCACACCGGGTAAAGCCGGGTGCCGGGCGAGAGCAGTTTGCGCAGTTGCGGCAAGTCCAGGAACCGGGTGACGATCTCCGCCTGCTGGCTGCCGTCGGTCGCGGCATCGACGCTGGCACCCACGAGAACGGCGGTGAGAAAACCCTGTTTGGGGACGAGCGAACACATTTCGAGGTTCAGGCTTTCCGAGCTATAGTCGAGAAAATGAATGGTGCCGGCCAGGTGTTCGGGCATCGCGGGCGCGCCTTCCAGCTCACAGATCAGCGCCCGCCTCAACCGAGGCGGCACAAAACCGGGAATCAACCCTTGGAGCGAACGCAGCATGGGGGTGTCCCCCGCCTGGTGGGCCATTACCTCGTTCACGCCGACGGCAAAGACCAGGAAATCCACCGACTCAATTCTCACCGCGCCCCGAGAACGGTACCGCAACGCCAGTTTGCCGGCTCCCGCGCGTTGCACCTGCTCCGCTTCGCCACCGAGCAACTCGGCTCCCGCCTTCCGGGCTTCCTCGAGAAGGAAAGCGTCAAAACTGGCATGATGATTGGTTCCCCGCGCAGGGCAGGAGCCGCGATAAACGGAACACATGTCGCGTCCAGGCGGGATTTCCAGCTCGATGTTCTTCCAATACCCTTCAACGATGATAGAGGAAAACCGGCCTTGAATGACTTGGGGAGGCAGGGTGAGCTTCATCTCCTTAAGGACGTCACTCATTTTCGGCGAAATGCCTCCCGCGCAGTAGTTGCAGCCGCGCCAGCGACAAGCTTGCGAGGACGGCAGCATCGGCGATGCCTGTTGCCATCGGCGTTCGAGCACGATCACCCTTACCCGCTTGCCCAGTTCCCTGGCCCGTGTCAGCAGATGGATGGCAAAGAACGCCCCGGCCGGGCCGCCGCCCACCACGGCGACCGTGGCGCCTTCAGGCAAAACGATGCGATCCGCGTGATAGGACCTGGCCATGACGGCGTCTGATAATCGGAACTCAGCCGGTGTCGCCGACAGTCGCAGCGGCCAGATCATCCGCCATGCGGCACAGGCCTTCGTAGTATTCTTCCTGGCCGATCCCCAGGGCGTTGGCGCCGAACACTTCCGCATCGGCTGGGACCGCAAACCCGCCGTAGTTCACCACCACCAACTGGTAAAGCACCCACCATGCCGCCCGATCAAGCCGCTCACGGAAGTAAGGATGCAGATAGATCGTGTGGCTCCCCTCGCCCAGCCTGCCGTCAGCCAAGGCACAGGCAACTTCGCCCGGTTCCAGGCGGCTGGAATCGAACGCGACCTGGCAGGGATGCCGGACACACGTCCTGTCCGCCAGGATGAGCTCAATCTGGCTCCAGCCGATGGTCGGACCGTATTTTGCGTGGATCTCGCCGCCCTTGAACCCCGCGTGCAGATACATCGAATCCGCCGCATCCTGGGCACTCAGCTTCTTGCACATGGCGGGATGGTCCAGGGTGGACCGTCTAGAGCGCCGGGTTGGCCAAAGCGGCGGCCTCGTTGGCCTTGCTCAGAGTTCCTTGGAGAATGGGCACCGAAGCGCGCAGGAAAATCGTATAGCAGAGCAGGCCGAAGGCCCAGATGCCAAAGCAGATCACCGTTTCGTTGGCGCTGGGGGAATACTCCATCATGTCGCCAAGGGGCGTCGGGATGAAGCCAGGAACCACCAACCCCATCCCCTTCTCGATCCAAATTCCGAGGATGGCCAGCACGCAGGTGACATTAAGCCATTTAAGGCTGCGACTCACGGGCAGGACCAGCAGGAACATGGCGATGAGGTTGAAGGCAATGGCAGTCCAGATCCAAGGTACCAGGGCGTGGTAGCCGTGCAACCCCAGGAACAGGTACCTGGAGGAGGCCACATGCAGGTTGCCTGAGTAAAACTCCTTAAACACCTCGTTTACCAGGAGGAACACGTTGATCAGCATCGAGACTTGCACAATGCTCCGCAAGGTCAGCAACGCTCGATTAGTGATGTTGTATTGCGTAACATGCCGGATGACCTGCAACGCCAGGATGATGAGGGCCGGGCCCGCTGTGAAGGCCGAGGCCAAAAACCGCGGGCCGACGATCGAGGAATTCCAGAACGGACGCCCGCCCAACCCGACGTACAGGAACGCCGTCACCGTATGGATCGAAACCGCCCATACGATGGCGATGAAGACGAACGGGATGTAGAACCACCTCGCCGGCTTCCGCCCCTGGTAACGGCAATAGAGCAGATAGCCGCAGATATGCACGTTCAGCAGCAGGTAGCCATTCAGCACGATCACGTCCCAACTCAGCATCGAGGCCGGAAAGTTGAACTGACCAATCCCCGGGATCAGGTGCCAAAAGCGATCCGGGCGGCCCAGATCGACGGTTACGAAGGCCAGGCACATGATAATGGCGGCCACGGCCAGCAATTCCCCGAAGATGACCAGGTCGTGCAGCTCCTCATTATTGTAAATGTACACCGGGATCACCAGCATGACCGCTGCCGCCGCCACTCCCACCAGGAAGGTGAAGTTCGCGATGTACACCCCCCAGGATACCTCGTCGCTCATCCCGGTCGTAATGAGACCGTGGACAAACTGCTTGGCGTAGGCGTGGATCCCGAGCAAAACAAATACCGTGAGCACGCCCATCCAGGCGTAGTAGCGCCAATCCCCCACCAGCGCGATGCGGGCGCAACGCCAGATGAACACAAAGTAATTGCGAACGGCGCGCCTCATACGTCGAAATAGTAGAAAAACCGCGGTGAGGTGCCCATTTCCTCCTTGAGTTGGATGAACACACGTTTGGTCTGCAGGATGTAGGCCACCTCGCTCTTGGGGTCGAGGACGTTGCCGAACTTACGGGCGCCCGTGGGGCAGACCTCGAGACAAGCGGGATATTTTCCCTCCCGGCTGCGCTGAAGGCAAAAATGGCACTTCTCCATGACCCCCTGCCGCCGCAGGCGGTTGCCCAGGTAAGCCATGTTCGGGTTCACCTTGTCCTTGGGCACCGAGGGCTTGGTGAAGTTGAACCGGCGCGCCCAATAGGGGCAGGCCGCTTCGCAGTACCGGCAACCAATGCACCAATCGTAATCGATCACCGTGATCCCATCCGGTTCCTGCCAGGTGGCGTGGACGGGACAGACTTTCACGCAAGGTGGGTTCTTGCACTGCTGGCACTGCACCGGCATGTAGAAGAAGCCCTTTTCCGGCACAGACTCGGACTTGTAGTGGTGGTCCGCTTTCTCGACGTCCAATGATCCGTGGGGCATCTTCAGCACCCGGATGTATTGGATCTCCGGGTTGCGAGATTGGTTGTTCTCCGCCACGCAGGCATGGACGCACTTGCGACAGCCGATGCACCGGGTCAGGTTGTGCGCATAGACAAACTCGACTCCCGGCATCGGCTTGACATCTCGCACATTGGCGTCAACCCCGTAGTCCTGTTTCACCTCCCGACGGATCCGATCCAGCACTTTGTCCATTTCCTCCGGCTTCAATTCTTTGTAGTATTTCTGCAGGAATTGCTCGCGGGAGGTGTAATTCTCCAACTCACGGAGCGGCGACAACGCCGCCGCCAACGCGGCCAATCCGGACACGGCCACCGCGGAGGTCCTCAGGAAGCCGCGGCGAGACATGCCAGCGTCAGCGGCGGGCAGCGGGGGGGGTGGAGTAGGATCGAGGGGAGTGGACATCTCAGTGGGTGTTGGAGTGGGACGGGGCTGTTTGATCGCCTCCGCGCAACGCGTGCGGTCCGGGAGCCGGTTTCCGCGCCGGAAATGCGGGGGAGTGGGGATTGTGGCAGGCCACACAATCCTGCCTGACCGCCGCTCCGGCCTCCCGCTTCCAATATCCGCTGGTGCGCCCATGCACCCCCGCCTCCCAATCCCGGTAGGTGGGGCCGTGGCAACTGCCGCACAAGGGAGTGCTCTCCACCAATTTTAACTCGCGGCCGTCACGCGTCTGCAACAACTCCAGGTTCGCCTCGTTGTGGCAATTGAAACAATTGTTATTCCGGTTGTGCTTCCCATGCCCCATCTGGAGGTCCTCGTGCTCCTTGGGGAGGAGCACCCGATTGTTGGCATCCAGCGTCAGTTTAGGCGGCTTGTTGCGCTCATGGCAAAGATAGCACTCCAACCCCGAGGTATCACCGCCGGTCCGGTATAGCTCAGCGCCCGACACCCGGGCTGTCGCCGTGTTCGTGAAGATCGGGTCCACAGGCGGAATGGACTCGCCTGGGACCCGAGCCTCCCGATCCTGGGAGAAGGCCGCCGCCAGCGTGAGAAACGATACTGCAATGAGTATCAGGACAGTGTTCCTCTTGGCGTCAGCATTCATGTTTCAGGGCCGGCCTGGTTGGCGCCAGGCCGGCGATCAGGGGGAGTTTGAAACCGAAATCACTTCTTGAACCCGCGGATCATCTTGATCAGTTCCTTGGCATCGGTCTCCGAAACCGTCTCGGCATAGGCCTTCATCTTCATCTTGTCACCATCCTTCTTGCCTTCCTTGATGACTTTCGCCATCTCCTCGTCCTTCATCTTTTCCTGCACCGCGGGATCGGTCCAATCCTTCAGTTCGAGTTTCTTGCCCATCTTGGTGTCCGCTTTGCCCCCGAGGCCATGGCACTTGGCGCATTCCTTCTGCCAAACCTCTTTCACATCGCCGGCACTGGCGTAAAGCAGGGAGGAGACGAAGACGGTTCCGGTCAGAATCAATAACTTTCGCATAACGTTCTTTCAGAGTTCTTTTTTGCAGCCATCGCTCGCGCACGGTCACAGGTTCATTCCGTCGCCAGCTTGGCTGATCTACTGATCAACGTAGTCGGGAGCCCGCGAAGCGGCTACGCGGATCTTGCCAAATCGTGCACATTTTTTGGTTACCTAATATCTAACTATAACTAATATATATAGGTTGCTACTTTAGCCATTTCGTAGAGACTCATGTCAGTCGATCGCGAGCGGGTCTGGCTGAAGGGCGGCCGCGCGGGAGAGAAGGGCAGAGAATCCGAGCGGATCTTTCCAAGTGTTTATGTCGATCTCGATCCTCCTATTGCATGGGGAAAGCTCGTTGCCGCAAGATATTATGAGATTCGATCCTCCTCGAAGGGCTATCCTGCCGCCGGGGTGTGCGTTGAAATGCACGCTTGTCGTCTGACCGCCCCATGGTCTATCTTGCCGTGTGGTTTGAATAGATGCGTCCGAATGAAAGGTACCGTATGATGTTGAACGTCCCTAACCTCCGACGGCTTGGTGCGCGCAAGCCACACCCGCCTTCAGGTTTCACACTGATCGAACTGCTCGTGGTCATCGCCATCATCGCCATTCTGGCGGGAATGCTCCTTCCGGCCCTGGCCAAGGCAAAAACGAAAGCACAGGGTATCCAGTGCATGAGCAACACCAAGCAGTTGCTGCTGGCTTGGAAGATGTACGCCGACGACAATCTCGACCGCATTCCCTATGCCTATGCGGACGAAAACGGCGCCAGCGCGCGTTTAGCCTGGATTACGGGCATCTTGGATCTCAACACCCCGACCGCTCCCGCGAACTGGGACGTTACTCGTGACATTCAAAAGAGCCCGTTGTGGCCTTACTGCGGCAGAAGCCCCGGCATCTTCAAATGCCCGGCGGACACGAGTACCGGCAAGGTGTCGTCAGGGGACAGGAAGGGGCAGATCGTTCCTCGTGTGCGTAGCGTCTCGATGAATATATGGGTTGGTGGCAACACGGGCACCGCCGGCGGCTGGTGCTCTGAGGCTCCCTGGCGGGTGTATCTCAAGACCGGCGACATGCTTGATCCGGGTCCGGCCAGCACCTGGGTATTCCTGGATGAGCGCGAGGATAGCATCAACGACGGATTCTTTGTCGTCTCGATGACCGGCTATCCGAACATGAGCGGGACTATAATGGTTGATTACCCCGCAAGTTATCACAACCGCGCCGCCGGATTTGCATTCGCCGACGGCCATTCGGAGATCCACAAGTGGCAGGACGGACGCACGACGCCGACTCTCAAAAAGGGCCAGGCGCTTAGCCTTAACCAACCACAGCCCAACAGCAAAGACGTGTTCTGGATGCAGGATCACAGCACGCGCAAAACCCAATAGGACCGGTTAAGGTTTCGCTATTGGGCTGGCGCTAGAGCCAGAGCCGACTACCCAACGCAGTTTTCAGTCGAGCGGCGAGGGCCTTCCCTCGCCGCTCTTGCTATGAAAGTCAACCTCGCCTATGGCCAGGGCGGCCTCAGCATCGACCTGCCCGAAGACCGGACCACCGTCATCGCGCCTAGCCACCGGCCCGGGCTGGGGGATGAGCGATTGGCTGTGCTGGACGCGTTACGGCTAGAAGCGGTAGCCCAGCATCACGATGAAGGAGTGGAACAGCATGTCGTTGTCGAAGGCGTCCAGGGGCAGTTGCCAATTTGCCCTGTAATAGGCCTTGAGGAAGAGGTGGTCGTCGATGTCCCAGCGGATGCCGCCGCCGCCGCCCATGGTGAAGGTCCCTTGGGAGTAGTTGAGGAAGGCGCCCGGCACGTTCACGTCGTCTGAGGCATAGAAGTAACCCATGCCGCCGGTGAGCATCGGGGTGAAACGGGACTTGAGGATGTAGCAGTCCAGGTTCACGTCCATCGCCATGCCGAACGCGTCGGACTTCGCGCGAGCCCCCGCCAGATCCACCTTTGTATTTACGCCACCGAGATTCCAGTCGAGATTGACATTGAGGTGATCGGTTAGATTGTAACCGATGCCGATGCCCCCGCCTATAAAGTCCTGGAAGTCGATATTGGCGGTTTTGTTCAAAATGCCGGTGGTGTCGCCTTTGGAATACTCCATGGAGGTGAAGATCTCCAAACTCCCGGCACGCGAGAAGTCCTGCGCGCGGGCGGAGAGGGCGGTGTTTGCGATCGCGGCGAGTCCAATGCAAAGCGCACTGGCACCTGCCCTGGTCAGCGTGTGTTTATTCATAATTCGTGGCTGTGTTCATCCTCCCGCCCGCCGCGGTCGTCAAGTGAAAAGCTGCGCGCTTCCATGAACTGGAGCGCGCACTGCCGACGCGTGATCATGGGGCGGGATTCTATTCCGAGATCTCCTCCACCATGGCGGGCGCTCGAGATCGCCCGATGGACCTGATCTCGGGCAGCAGCATCAAGGTGGCCGCGCCGATCAGCCCCGCGCTGATCCAGCCCAGAACCGGGAGGCGGACACCGCCGACGAGATGGAAGGCGGCCAACGGCGCGATGACCCCGCGCACGCCGGTGAAGAAGGTGTGGACGGACATGTATTCGGCCACTCGGTTCGGAGGAGCGAACTTGGTGACCCAGAGGCCCCAGGCGACGTCCCCGCCCGCGTTGGAGACGCCGAAGATGAGGGCGCCCACGATGAACCCGGAGAAGTCGTCACTCAGAAAAAAGGTAAGGATGCCCGCGGCGAATCCGATGTTGAGCATGACGCGGAGCACAAAGAAATTCATGCGGTCAAAGAGGTAGCCCCAGATCGGACTCATGACGAGCCGGGCCATGTTCGGGACGACGCCCGTGAGGAGGGCGATGATCCCGGCATCGAGCGCGAGCCCGTACCTTGGATTGGCGAGGTACTCGACCCGCATCGGGAGCATCATCAGGTTGGCAAAACCCATGAGCATCCAGCAGATGAGCGTGTGCCGAAAGAGCCTGTCGTCACGCACAAACCGCATGGCGCGGAAGGGATGCGAGCCCCCTTCCCTCGACAGAGGCCGGGAGGGATATTTGGAGAGGCAGTGGCTGGCAAAGCCGAAGGCGCCAGCGAAGATCAGCAGCAGCCAGCGAAAATTGGCCATGTTGGTGGAGAGCATCCGTCCGGCCGCCGCGCTGAACAGGGCGGCTGACGCGATGCGGACCATGACCGCGCGCGAGAAGAGCGTGCCTCGCTCGTTTTCCGGATAGTTCTCCTGGTAGATCTGGGTCATGAGGGGGATGGCGACGGAGGCGCTGGCCATGGAGAGCAGGCTGCCAACCACATAGATGGGTTCCCAGGGGGCTGCGGCCATGATCAGGAAGACCATGCCGCCCGCCGCAGCAAGGCGCGAGGCTGCCACGGCAGTGGGCCAGCCCAGGGCGGCGACGCCGGAGACCAGGAGCGGGGTGAACATCAAGCCCATGCTTCCGCCGGCAGCCACGAGACCTTTTGCGGTGGCGCCAGCCCGGAACCACTTGACGGCGATCAAGAGCAGGAACGTACCCCCCGCCGCCTCGAGAATGCCATTGGCGACGGCTCGGCGCAGCTCCAGGCGGTAGGTTTTTTGGGTGCGGCTTTGCACGGACACACGCGGAGCTTACAGGCAAGGGCGCCAACCGCGCAAAGTGGAACTTGCCCTTTTGCTTGCCTCCGCCCCGCTTCGGTTTAATGTTTGGGTGTGAAGATCCTCTTCATCGGCGACATCGTGGGCGAACCGGGACGGCGGGCTATAACACAGCTCGTGCCTGGTTTGCGGTCCAGCTTGGGCGTGCAAATCGTGATTGCCAACGGCGAGAACGCGGCTGGCGGGTCGGGCATCACCCCCAACACGGCTGCCGAGATCTTTTCCGCGGGCGTCGATATCATCACCACCGGAGATCATCTCTGGGACCAAAAGGAGGTGATGGGGTTGCTCGAGAGCGAGCCCCGCCTGGTGCGCCCCTTGAACTACCCACCGGGGACAATCGGCCACGGCAGCAGCCTGGTCCGGCCCCCCGGGCACGCCTCGGTGGCCGTGGTGAACGTTCAGGGCCGTGTCTTCATGCCCGCGATCGAGAATCCATTTCTTTGCCTGCAGGCTGAACTGCCCCGCCTGCGCGCCATCACGCCGTTGATCATCGTGGACATCCACGCGGAGGCGACCTCGGAGAAGATCGCGCTCGCCCGCATGGTGGACGGGCAGGTGAGCGCGGTGATTGGCACCCACACTCACGTGCAGACCGCCGATGAACAGATCTTCCCCGGCGGTACGGCCTACTTAACCGACGCGGGCTTCACGGGGCCTCATGAAAGTGTCCTCGGACGGAAGATTGAACCCATCATCAAGCGATTCACGACCAACCTGCCCCAGCGCTTTGAAGTGGCCTCACAGCGAATCCTGCTCCAAGGGGTGGTGGTCGAGATCGATCCCTCGTCCGGTCGCGCGCTCTCGATCCATCGCATCTCGGAACCGCTCCCCGCCCCGGAGGAATGAACCTCCGCCCCCGGAGCTCCGGCGAGCTCTGTGATATGGCGAAAACAACAAAATCTCAGTGGGACTTTGGCGAGCTGTTTCCGACAGCGGTGCTCCGCCAGGTCTTCACCGTATCCGAGCTGACGACTCGAATCCGCCGTCTGCTCGAGGGACAGATCGGTGGGGTCTGGGTCTCTGGCGAGGTCACAAACCTGCGCGCGCAGGCCTCCGGCCATTGTTACTTTACCTTGAAGGACGCCGCAGCCCAGTTGAGCTGCGTCCTCTTTCGCGGCGAGGCCAAGGCCAGCCGCGCCTTGCTCCAGGATGGGCAGAGACTTCTACTCCAGGGGGATCTGACCGTCTATGAGCCCAGGGGGCAGTATCAATTGCGCGTCTCGTCCATAGAACTGCAAGGCGTAGGGGCGCTCCAGGCGGCCTTCGAGCGGTTGAAGCAGAAGCTCAGCGCCGAGGGACTTTTCGCGCCCGAACGCAAGCGTCCGGTCCCCCGCTACTCGAGGCGGATCGGCGTGGTGACTTCTCCCACGGGCGCCGCTCTGCGCGACGTGCTGCACGTGGTCGAGCGCCGCAATCCGGCCCTCGAACTGGTGCTCGCCCCTTGCCGGGTGCAAGGGCAGGGCGCGGCGGAGGAGATCGCCGCCGCCATCGATCTCCTCAACCTCTGGTCCGCCCGTGCGGAGCGGCCCGGGGCGGGAGCGGGTGCGGGCCGCGTTGCCGGGGGGTTGGATCTGATCCTGGTGACGCGAGGGGGTGGCAGCCTTGAGGATCTGTGGGCGTTCAACGAGGAGATCGTCGCTCGGGCGATCCATCGCTCCGCCCTGCCTGTAGTATCGGCCGTGGGCCACGAGATCGATTTTACGATCGCCGATTTCACCGCGGATCTGCGCGCGGCGACCCCCAGCGCCGCCGCGGAGATTATCACGGAAGGGGTGGTTTCCAGCCGCCAGTTCCTGGCTAGGGCGGGGGACCGGCTCCAAACGCTGTTGCGTCAGCGTTGGGCGAGGGAATCGGACAACTTTGCCGCGCTGGTCCGGCGCCTGAAACGCGCCCACCCGCGGCACCGTCTTTATGAGCAATGGCAACGATTGGACGACTTGCGGGGCGCCCTCACACGTAGCGTCGGTTTGCGACTCCGGGAAACGGCGGGGCGGTGGGCGACGTTGCAGAGGCGATGGTCGCGCCTGCGACCGGGACAGGGTCTCGCCGCCCGGCGCCAGTCCCTGGAGCTGGCCCGCGATCGTTTGGGTGAGCAGGCCAGGGTTGTGTTTCAGGCATGGCAGAGCCGCCACGTGACGTTAACGGCACGACTCCAGGCGCTTTCGCCGGAGGCGGTGCTGGGGCGCGGCTACTCCATCACGCGGGATCAGGCCAGCGGAAGGGTGATCCGGGCGGCGGCGGAGGTTCGTCCCGGACAGTTAATCACGACGCGCGTGCGCACCGGTGAGTTCGGGAGTGTTGTGGAGTGATTTGCGCTTTGACAGGTCGTGATTATTGGCAGTCCGGGCAGAGTCCGAAAAACTCCAGCTTGTGGGTGACGCCCTTGAAGCCGTTGGCCGCGGCGATCCGGTGCTCGAGGTCGGGGGGGAAGCAGTCTTCCACCTCCACAACCTGGGTGCAGCGGGTGCAGATTAAATGATGGTGGTGGCCGTCATCGCCTTCGACGAGAAGTTCAAACCGAGCGACGCCATCTCCGAAATCGAACCGTTTGACCATTCGCATGTCCTCGAGCAGGTGCATCGAGCGGTAAACGGTGGCGAGGTCACAATCCGCCTGTGGAAGGGAGGCAAGGATCTCCTTGCTGCTCAAAGGGCGCGCTTGTTTTCGGAGCAGGTCGAGGATTGCATGCCTTGGACCGGTGACCTTTCTGCTGCCTTCCCGGAGCCGGTTGGTAAGGTCGGCCAGGCTACGCGTGTCGCGCGGGTGGGTGCAGCGCGTACGGGGATTCTGTTGGCTCGGCGCGCCTTCCGGGGTGACACCCTGGGGAGACTGAGGATGCGGTTTCATGAGCGAAGTCGTCCGGCGACCAGGGTGGCCAGGAAAATCCCAATGGAGGTCAACACAATAGCTGGCCCACAGGGGACATCCAAACGGTAGGACAGGACGATGCCCCCCAGTCCAGCGGCGAGCCCCGCCAGGAGACTGAGAATGATTTGCTGACGCAGATTGCGGCTCACATTCCGGGCGGCGGCGGGCGGAATCACGAGCAGCGAGGTCACCAGGATGATGCCCAACAGGCGGATGCTCAGGGCGACGGTGAGGGTGAGGACCACAATGAAAATGCCGTTGAGGCGGCGGACGGGCACGCCGCTGACATGGGCCAGTTCCTCTTGCGCGGTCAAGAGGGCGAGGTCACTGAGCCTGGCCATGGCACCGGCGCCCACAGCCAGGAGCAAAGCGCCTCCGAGCCAAAGGTCCGGTGTACTGACGGCCAGGATATCGCCGAACAAGAATCGGTGGATGTCCCCACGGCTGGTCTTGAGCAGACTGAGCAGGATCATTCCGATGGAGACTGAACCGGCCAGCAAGAGAGCCATGATGGTGTCGGTGTGGAGGTCTGTATTCTCTTTGAGCCAGAGCATGGCCGCCGCGACGGCCAGGCCCACGACCACCATGGGGAGGACGGGGTCGGCCATCCCGAGCCAGAACCCAAGCGCGATTCCAGCCAGAGCCGCATGAGAGATCGTATCGCTGAAAAAGGCCATGCGCCGGGCGGTTACGAACACGCCCAGCAGGGCGCACAAGGGGGCCATGAATATGGCGGCCAGCAGGGCCCGCTGCATGTAGGCCTCAGTGAACATGGTGATGGTGGTAAGGAGTGACGTGGATTCCGTAGGCGGCCTTGAGAGAATCCGCGTTCATGACCTCCTCCGGAGTGCCTTCGCAGCAGATGACCTTGTTCAAGGCGTAAACCCAGGACGCATGACGATACACCATCGAGAGGTCGTGCGAAACGAGCACCACCGTCATGCGATGCCGGCGGTGGATGTCGGCGATGAGTTCGTAGAATGTCTGCTCGCCCGGGGTATCAACCCCGGCCGTGGGCTCATCCAGCAGGAGGAGGTCGGGCTTTACCAGCAGACTGAAGGCAATCAGCACCCTCTGCAGCTCGCCGCCGGAGAGGCGCGCGATGGGGCGGTCGAGCAGATGGCCGATTCCTATGTCCGGCAGGAGCGAATGGAGGAGGGCGTCAGTCTTCCGGCGGGTTTGCCAAAACCAGTTGCGCGTTTCCTTGCGCCGCAATGCCAGAAACTCGCGGACGCTCAAGGCGAAGTTACGATCCAAGACCAGCTTCTGGGGCACATAACCGATATGAGGCAACGCCTGCCTTGCATCCGGCTGACCAAAGAGCCGGATTGACCCTCGATCGAGCCGTTGGAGGCCCAGCAGGCACCGCAGCAAAGTCGTCTTGCCAGAGCCGTTTGGGCCGATCAGCGCAACCACCTCGCCGGGACGGATGCGAAGATTCACACCCTCGAGGACGGGACGGCCGTCGAAACTGACTTGCAGGTCGAGGGCCTCGACGGCAAAGGGAGCTGGATTGGCGCCAGGGGTTGTCATTCAGCGAAGTTGCTCCTGGAAGATGAAGAGGTTGGAAAGCATCCCTTCCTCGTAAGCCTCAGGCTTGAGGGGTCCTGTTTCGAGAGTGTCCAGCAAGGCCGTTCGGGCGCCTGTGTCACCGGCGAGCTGGCCAGCCAGGCGCGAGGCTTCTCCTTTCTCCGAGAAGATGACGCCAACCTTGTTCTGGCGGGCGGTTGCGAGGAGGCGCCCGAAGTAGCGGGCTGACGGCTCCACGCCGGGGATCGGCTCGATGACGCCCGCGAGGCTCAGCCCGTAGCGTCGCACAAGGTAGGGAAACGCGTCGTGAAGAGTCACAAAAGCGCTCCCGCTTAGTGCCTTTGCGGCCCGGCGGTACTGTTGGTCCATCCGATCGAGCCTCGCCACATATTCACGTGCGTTTCGGGCGTAGTCATCGGCATTCACAGGATCGGCCTTTTGGAGGGCTCGAAGGATGTTCGTGACCGCGTGGGCCGCCAGGAGCGGATCGAGCCAGATATGGGGATTCGCGGTTCCCTGCCGCGACTTCCAGGAGGCGGATGGACCCTCCTCGGTTGTGGAGGCGCCCTCGGTTCCTCTTTTCAGAGGCGACGGCAGGAAGATCAACTGCTCGTCGAGTCCGGAGGAAAGTTGAACGATCGCCAAGCGCGACTTCGTTCCCAACGCCTCCAGGGTTCCCGGGAGCCAGCTCTCGAGGCCCAATCCGTTCACGACGAGCAGCCGGGCCGTCTGCAGTTTCCGCAACTCGGGCGGGGAGAGTTGAAAGTCGTGGGGACTTGATGCCTGCGGCAGCAGGTTCTCGACCTCGGCGAGGTCCCTGGCCACGTTGGCGGTAAAGCAGTAGGCGGGAAGAAAGCTCGTGAGAACTTTGACCTTCGGAGAGGCGGCGCCGAGGGAGGAACCGAGCAGACCGCTACAGACTAAGAGAAGGCAGGATAGGAGGGACGCCACGGGCGGACACCCGAACACCGCCCAGGATCGCGGACGGGGAAAACGAGCCTCAGTGTGGCGCTCGCCGATCCGAGAGGGACGTGTGGTATTGCAAACCATTTGCAATGTGGAGGCAACAAAAACCGCCTTGCTTCCGCGAGGCGGTGCGGGGGGCTACTTCATGAGGAGCATCTGGCGTGCCCGCTTGATCGACAGGGTAAGCTGCCGCTGGTAGTGGGCGGGCAGGCCGGTGTACTTTCTGGGCAGGATGCGTCCGGCATCGGTGACGAACTGCCGGAGCAGGTTCGTATTCCGATAATCAAGCGCGTCCACAGTGAAGTCGATTTTAGGCTTTGGGCGCGGAGTGCGGGCTTCGGAAGTGGAGGAAGTGCGTGTACGGCCTCCGCGGCCCCCGGCGGGCCGGTCGAGATTTGTTTTTCGTGGCATAAAAGGCTACTTGATTTCCCGGTGCAGCGTATGGCGGCGGAGAAAGCGATTATACTTCATCAACTCCACTTTTTCGGTCTGCAACTTCTTGTTGCGGGTGGTGGTATAGCGGGAAGGGGTTTTGCCCTCTTTCCGGGATTCAGTGCATTCGATGGTGACCTGCTCTCTTGGCATAGATTATTCCTTTTCCTTGACTGGCTTCTCTTCTTCCTCGACTTCCTCCTCGATCTCGGGAGCTCCGATGGTATCGACCGTGCCCAACGCTCCGAGGCGTCGTTGGCGCAGGGCGCCTTCGCGCTCGAGTTGAGCCTGAGCTTCCACGGTGAACCGGGTCCAGGGGATGGCATCAAGCCGGGCTTTGGGGATCGGTTTGTTGGTCAATTCGCAGATTCCGTAAGTGCCGCGATGGATGCGCTTGAGGGCTTCATCGATTTCGTAGATGGCATCCTGGTCTGAGGACAGGAGGCTTAGGGCAAAATCGCGGTCGAAATTGTCCGTGCCGGAGTCAGCCATATGGAGGCTGTAGCTGTCCATTTCAGCGGCGGATTCCTTGGCCAGGCCGCTCATCTGGTTCATGAGCCGCTCGCGCAGTTCGATGAGGTGCCTGTGATACTTGGCCCACTCTGCCTTGACCTCCGTCTCATTCGTGGGCGCGGTCGTCGTCACAATGGAGCCCAATATGGAAGCCGCTGTGGCGGTGCCTACCGTCTTGCCTTTGGCCATGATTGGGGCCGGTGCCTTTTTTGGCATAGTCGTCTTAGTTATCACTGCTCTGTACCACGAAATGGGGCCGGGGCAAGCCTGCTCTACCAAAAGCAGGACTGCCTGGGCCACATGCCGCTCAAGGGCGCGAGAATCTATCAGAACGGAGCGGGGTTGCCACAAAAATCTTCAACAAATGATGCGGGATCATCCTTTCTCGATGCAGGCGTAGGCGTTATGGCTGTGAATACTCTCGAAATTCTCGGCCTCGACCCGGTACCAGGTGACCTCGGGATGGGCGTTGAGCCGGATAGCGACGTTCCTCACCAAGTCCTCGACGAACACAGGGTTTTCATAGGCCTTCTCGGTGACCGCCTTCTCGTCCTGCCGCTTGAGCAGGGAGAAGAGTTCGCTGCTGGCGGAGGCCTCCACCAACGCGATGAGGTCCTCGATCCAGATCGCCGTTCGGGATCGGGTTTTGACGGTGACCGTGCCGCGCTGATTGTGCGCGCCGTATTTGCTGATGGCTTTGGAACAGGGGCACAACGTGGTGACCCCGGCGACGACCGTGAGGACGAAGTCAATTTCCGGGCCGCAGGCGGTGGCGTCGAAGCGAGCGGTGTAGTCCATCACGCTCTTCATGCCCGAGACGGGGGCCGTCTTCTCAAGGAAGAAGGGGAACTCCATCTCGAGATGGGCCGTGGCGGCATTGAGCTTCTTTTGCATCGCGAAAAGGATGTCCGGGATATTCTCGACGTGAACCATGTTCCCATGGGCGTTAAGGACCTCGATGAACCGGCTCATGTGGGTGCCCTTGAACTCCTTGGGCAGATCCACGTACATTCCGATCGTGGCGATGGTGTTCTGAGTGGCGTGAGCCTTGTCGCGGATGATGATGGGGAAACGCAGCCCCCGCACCCCCACCTTGTCGATGGGAAGCTCGCGGTGGTCCCGTTCGCTCTGCTTGTCCTGGAGCCTGACTCTGGGGCTCACAGGTTCCACGCCAGCGTGCGCGAGGGCCTTGTCATCGGAGTTTCGAAGCACTCCCAATAGTAGCAGGCGCGATGGCTTTTGCAAATAGCGGCCTCATTTCAAGTGGAACATCAGCGTGGGATCCAGTGGGTAGCGTCCGAAGTTCTCCCCATAGACCGCCAGGCCGCCCGGGAGCGACTCGTCCACTTCCAGCCGGATCACGAATTCGCCTGCCGCGGCGGCGGACGAAAGGGTCTCCGCTGGAATGATGGCGTTGACCAGATAACCGTAAGAGCCCGCCTCGCGGAGCTTGCGGTCGCGTTTCTGGGAGTGCCAGGAGAGGATGCCCCGGTGGTCGGCTGGATCGTCCGGCAAGTCGAAAACGCCCACTGACTGGCCCGCCACCCGGATGCGAAGGGCGCTGGGGTAGCGTATGGTATCAGTCATCGGATAGGAATTGGAATTCGAACTAGGGTCGTGCGTCCCTTTGCCACGCATGAAGTCGCCCTCCTGCCGGGTGGCGCCCTGGCGGTCTTTGCCGAACAACTGCTTGGCGGAGGCCTCCATCACTAAGGCCGCGCTGGAGATGGACTTGGCGTCCAGCCCCTGTGGCCACGGGATGCGGTACTCGAAGTAGCCATGACCCGCCCCATTGACTTTCAACCCATCCAGGACATTCCACTGTTTGACTGACCAGCGGGCGTCTTTGAAGCTGCCCGGCGCGAACCGAATGACTTGCGCGCGTCCGGCTCCGAGGTTGATCGTCTCGCTGCGCGCCGACGGGCCCGCAGTCACTCGGAAGGTCGTGAAGTTCCGGTGAAGCACGGCCCCGTTCTCTGTTTCCAACTCGAGACTCAGGATGGCCAGGCCCGGCTCTTCAGGCATAGCAGCGGTGATGGGAGGCAAGGCGCGGGATGTCCAGGGTTCGAAGGGAACCCCGTGCGATGAACGGCTGTAGGTCGCTCGGCGTCCGAAGCCGTCCCAACCGAAGAGTTCGGTGCGGAGGACCAATGGCCCACCCGGGGCGTGATCGGTGAGGAACGAGGCCCACAACGGGACTTGGACGGTCTCGCCTGGCTTGACTTCTCTGCAAAGGTCGCTTCCCGTCGAGATGTAGAAGGGGCTGTGCCAATCCGCGAGGCTCATGCCGGGGACGAGTTCGTCCAGGCCGGGGAACTTCTCGGAGCGGTCAAAGCGGTAGTACCCGTTCCACTCGTTGGTGACATCGTGGTGTTCGGTGTAAAGCCAGCCGCAGACTTTTGGATGCCGCCTGAACTCGTTCATCATGATGTGGTAGTCCCAACTCCAATCGACGTCCCCCGTGCTGCCGTCATAGCCCCAGACGTTGCCGCATTCGCTGTTGAGCAGCGGTTGGCTGCCTTGAGTCCGTCCGCCGATGAAGTTCCACGTCGAGCCCGGGGTGGTATCGCGGGTGATCTGGTCGAGGTGCGCGAGCCACTCATAGCCGGGGAGGTAGGCGTGCCAGCTATTAATGTCCGTCTCCACATGGTCGTTGTTGCAGGGGGAGTTGTCTTCCACCAGGCGGGTGGCGTCCAGGGACTTGGCCAGACGGTACGTTGAGGCCACCCAGTCCTGGGTTTCAGGCAGATAGACTTTCTTGGTGAAGAGCCCCCATGTCTCGTTGAACGGCACCCAGGCGAAAATGGAAGGGTGGTTGTAGTCGCGATCGATCATTCCCCGCAGGGTTGACTCGATCTCGCCGTGCATCTCGCCGGTGGGTTCACCCCAACTGTTGGGCACATCGGCCATCAGAAGCAACCCGAGGCGGTCGGCCCAGTAGAGCTTGCGGGGCACCTCCACCTTCACGTGCAGCCGGTTTGCGTTCAGGCCAATCCGGCGCGAGCGGAGGATCTCGTCCCGGATGAATTCATCGCTTGGAAAGGTGTAAAAGCCCTCCGGGTGGTAGGACTGGTCGAGGGTGATCTGCAGATAGATGGGCTTATTGTTGAGCGCGATATAGGGGAAATCCGTGCCCGGCAGTTTCATCACGCCGATTTTGCGCATGCCAAAATAGGTGGCGACCCGGTCTTCCTGCTCCCCGGCGCCCAGGCTGGCATCAACTTCGTAGAGAAACGGGTCATCGAGAGACCACAGGCGAGGGTGGGGGATATTGATTTCCCACTCGAACTCCTGTGTGCCTTTGGCTGCCTGCCTGGCGGAGTCCGGCACGCCGCCTGTCTTGAAATGGAGGCGGAGGTTGGTATCGGCGGGGAGCGGGGCGTCGAAGCGGGCCTTGAGGGTTGCCTTCCCCTGGTCGATGTCAGGCGAGAAATGGAGGGTCTTGAAATGGGAAGGTGCGCGTGCTTCCAGATACACGGTCTGCCAGATGCCGCGAGCGTTGCCGTAGCCTTGCTTGCCCTCGAGCTTGAAGGGGCGCGGCGCATCGTCCGCGCGGAGCACCAGCCATTGGTCCTGGCCCCACTGCACGAGCGGCGTGAGCTCAAACTCGAACGGGGTGTAGCCGCCGCGATGGGTCCCCACGGGTTTGCCTTCAAACCAGCCGCTAGTCTCCCAGTCGCAGGCGCCCACCACCAGGAAGACGCGTTTGCCGCGCCAAGCTTCCGGCACCCGCACCTGGCGGGAATACCAGGCAATATCGGCCTTGCTTGTCACGCCCGAGAGGGGTGATCCCCAAGGAAACGGCACAGTGATGGTCTCCGGGAAATCCGTCCGGCTGGCAAACCAATTTTCCTTTTCGCCGCTGTTCTCCGTGTCGAAGCGCAACCGCCATGGGCCGTTGAGGTTCAGCCACTCGGCGCGTTGAAAATCCGGGCGCGGATGCTCGGGGAGCGGGATTGGTGGGGCGGCAGCCTCGCTAGCGGCGATGGTGGCGACACCGCAAATACTGGCGGCCAGAAGGGAGACCGAACCGGCAAGCAGAGCCTGGAGTGAGAGTGAGCGCATAAGTGGCCTCCTTATAGCCTTCCGGCGCGAAAACTCAAGAGAGGACATTTTTGCGCTTGTCGCCCTCCGGGTGGGACGCGATTGTTTTCAATATGAGCATGCCGAAGGTAACGGCGGAGACGATTCGTGGATGGAAGGGATGCCGGCGGATCCCGGCCCTCACCGCTTACGACTTTCCGCGCACAAAGCTCCTGGATGAGGCGGGCGTGCCGTTCATTTTGGTTGGGGACTCGCTCGGGATGGTGGTGTTGGGTTACCCGGACACGACGCTGGTGACGATGGAAGAAATGGAACATCACACGCGCGCCGCGGCTCGCGCGCGTCCGCTGGCCTTGCTGGCGGCCGACATGCCCATCAACAGCTATCGCACGGTCGAAGAGGCTGTGGCCAATGCCAGGCGCTTGGTCGAGGCGGGAGCCGAAGCGGTAAAGGCCGAGGGTGGGCGGGCGATTGCCGCGCAAGTGCGTGGGATCGTTGGGGCGGGAATTCCCTTCATCGGTCACCTGGGGATGCTCCCTCAACATGTGCGCGAGGAGGGTGGCTACCACATCAAAGGACGCGGGGACGCCGAGCACGCCGCGTTGCTTGCGGACGCCGATGAACTGGTGGCGGCCGGCGCATTCTCGCTGGTGCTTGAGTTGGTGACGCCGCCGGTCGCCGCTGAGATCACCGCGCGCATTCCGATCCCGACGATAGGGATAGGTTCCGGACCCGATTGCGACGGGCAGATCCTGGTCACGGATGATCTGGTGGGCACGTTTCCCTGGTTCACACCCCGTTTTGTGAAACCGCGTGCGAGGGCTTTCGAGGACATTAAGTCGGCGGTTCAAGACTGGATGCAGGCCCTCTGATGAAAAAGAGCGACCTAAACCATTTGGACTCGAGCGGCGAAGCGCGCATGGTGGACGTGTCCGCGAAGCCGGTCCAATTGCGCACGGCGGTTGCCCGTGGCGAGATTCGCGTGCAGGAGGCGACGCTCGCGCTGATCGAGTCACACGGCGTGGCCAAGGGCAACGTCCTGGGAACGGCCCGCCTGGCAGGCATCCTCGCGGCCAAGAGGACGGGCGATCTCATCCCGTTGTGCCATCCAATCCCGATAACCCATTGCGAGGTGAAGTTCGAACTGCCTGCCTCACGCGACCGGATCATCATCGAGGGGAGCGCACGGGTGGCCGCCCAAACCGGCGTTGAAATGGAGGCGTTGACGGCAGTGAGCGTGGCCGCCCTGACGATCTACGACATGTGCAAGGCCGTGGACAAGATGATGCGGATTACCGACATCCGCCTCGTGTCAAAAACGAAACAACCGTTGACCAAATGCCCCCCCTGACCGTTGGCATCATCACCGTTTCCGACCGCGCGTTCGCGGGCGTTTACCCGGACCTGGGCGGGCCGGCGTTGAGGGAGGAGGTTCTGAAGCGGGGATGGCAGGTTACCGCCCAGCGGGTGGTGCCCGATGAAAAAGCGGCCATACAGCGAACGATTCAAGAGCAGATCGCGGCGGGCTGTCAGGTGATCCTGACCACGGGGGGCACTGGTGTGGGGTTCAGGGATGTGACGCCCGACGCGGTCCGGGAGATCTCCATTCGTGAGTTGCCTGGATTCGGCGAAGTCATGCGGATCGAGTCCTTGAAACAAACGCCGCACGCGATTCTGTCACGGTGCCTGGCCGCCGTCGTTGGGAGGGCGTTGGTGGTGTGCCTGCCCGGCAAACCGAGCGGCGCGGTGGAGTGTCTTGGCTTCGTCGCCCAAGCGATCCCGCACTGCATCGAGGTGTTGGCCGAAGTGCCCAGCCAGTGCTGAACGCTCTGGTATTCCGGCGCGGGAAGTGCTTTACTCAAGGCATGACACACCGATTGATCCGCGTCCTGTGGGTTTTACTCGTGGCGCTGCACGCCGTTTCAGCCCGGGCGCAAAGTCCGCTGCTCATCACCGAGTTCATGGCCGCGAACGGGAGGACATTGGCGGATGAGGACAAGGATTACTCGGACTGGGTCGAGATCCACAATTCAAGTTCGGAGATCGTGAGCCTGGAGGGATGGTCGCTTTCCGACTCCACGAACCTGGTGGACCGCTGGTTCTTCCCAAGTACGAACCTGCCTCCGGACGCGTTTCTGATTGTGTTCGCTTCGGGCAAGAACCGGGCTGTCGCCGGCAAACAACTGCACACGAGCTTCAGTCTGAACGCGGAGGGCGAATACCTTGCCTTGTTCATGCCAGACGACGAAGGCATTGCCAACGAATTCGCGCCTGTGTTCCCACTCCAGAAACCTGACATCTCGTACGGCACGTACGAAGGCCGGAACTACTATTTCCCAACACCAACTCCGGGCAAAGTGAATGCCGCCGGGTATGAGAGCTTTGTTGCCGACACCAAGTTTAGTGTCAACCGTGGTTTTTATGACTCTCCTTTCACCCTCACCATCGGCACAGCCACACCCGACGCGACCATCCGCTACACGACCAACGGAACCATTCCCGCACTGACCAACGGGCTCGCCTATCAGGGTCCAATCACGATCGCAGGCACCACCGTGCTTCGGGCGGTGGCGTTCAAGGCTGGTTTTCAGCCATCGAATGTTGATACGCAAACCTACATCTTTCTGGATGACGTTATCCATCAGTCCCCAACCGGCGCGCCAGCGCCAGGCTGGCCCACCTCGTGGGGGAGCAACACGCGCGACTACGGGATGGACCCCGACGTGGTGAACAACCCCCTCTACAAGGACACGATCAAGGACGACCTCAAGACCATTCCGTCCTTCTCAATCGTGATGGATTTGGCCGACCTTTTTAGCAGCACGCGCGGTATCTACGCCAATGCAAGTTCTCAGGGGCGGGCGTGGGAACGAAAGTGCTCTCTGGAACTCGTTTACCCGACCGGCGCGAAGGGCTTTCAGATTGATGCCGGCATCCGCATTCGAGGCGGCTACAGCCGCAGCACCGGCAACCCAAAGCACGCTTTTCGCTTCTTCTTCCGCGAGCAATACGGCGCTCCCAAGCTGCGTTACCCGCTCTTTGCTGACGGGGGGACAGACGCGTTTGACTGCTTCGACCTGCGAACCTTCCAGAATTATTCGTGGAGTTTCGAGGGCGACGCCCGGGGTATTTTTATACGTGACCAGTTGTCTCGCGACGCTCAATTGGCCATGGGGCACAATGCCGAGCGGGGAGACTTCTACCATCTCTACATCAACGGCCAGTACTGGGGGCTTTACAACACTGCCGAACGCCCGGAGGCGTCCTACGGTGAGAGCTATTTCGGCGGCGATAAGAGTGACTACGACGTGATCAAGGTCGAGGCCGGGTCTTACAGCGTGGTTGCCACCGACGGCAACATGCTGGCATGGAACAACCTCTACGCCCAGTGCAAGGCGAGCATGACCAACGACGCCCCTTATGAACGCATCCAGGGCAACAACCCCGATGGCACGCCCAATCCGGCGTATCCGAACCTGATCGATTTGGACAACCTGATCGATTACATGCTGGTCATCGTGTATGGAGGCAACTACGACTCCCCGATTTCCTGGTTCCTGGGCAACACAAGCCCGAATAACTGGTACGGCATCCGTAATCGCAAGGGCACCGCGGGTTTCCGCTTCTTCGCGCACGATGCCGAGCATACGATGGTGAATTTGGACAGCAGTTCTCCCGCCAACGTCAGCCGCATCGGGCCCTACTCGGCCGGCGACTCCTCCGTGACCAAAAGCAGCCCGCAATGGGTCTGGCAGCGGCTGTGGTCCAACGCCGAGTTCCGTCTTCGTGCGGCCGACCACATTCATAAGCACTTTTTTAACGGAGGCGCGCTGACTCCCGAGGGCAGCGCCGCGCGCTTCCTCAAGCGCAAGAACGAGATCGACCGTGCTGTGGTGGGCGAATCCGCGCGGTGGGGAGACTCCAAGCGTCCAACTTCGCCCCTCACGAGGCAGAACTGGCTGGCCACCATCAATGACCTGATCCAGAACTATTTCCCGCAGCGTTCCGCGGTTGTCCTAGCCCAGCTCAAGGGGAAGAACCTTTATCCGAACGTCGTCGCCCCCGTTTTTAGCCGGCATGGCGGCAGTTTCAGCGCGGGCTTCGCGCTTTCCATGACCGCGCCGGCCGGCGCCATCTACTTCACCTTGGATGGGTCCGATCCGCGCCTCCGCGGGGGAGCGGTGGCCCCGGGCGCGCACCCTTACACGGCTCCCGTAGCGCTCACGGAAAGTGTTCAAGTCAAGTCGAGGACTCTCCAGGGACAGAACTGGAGCGCTTTGAATGAAGCCTCCTTTACCTTGATCCAGACCTTCACCAACCTGGTGGTCACCGAAATCATGTATAACCCTCTGCCCGAAGGCGCGACCGATGGTGATGGTTTCGAGTTTCTTGAATTGAAGAACACGAGTCCCGCCGAGTTGGATTTGAGTGGCGTTCATTTTACCAACGGCATCAGTTACGTCTTTCCCCAGGGTACCCATCTGGGGGCGGGGAAGTTCGTTGTCCTGGCGCGGAACCTTACCAACTTCGTGGCGCGTTACCCGGGCGTCCGCGTGGACGGCGTCTTTGGTGGCGCTCTTGCCAACGGTGGAGAACGGATCGAATTGGTCCATGCGGTGGGCACCCCCATTTTCTCGGTCAGTTACAGCGACCAACCCCCGTGGCCCGCGGCCGCGGATGGGCGCGGCTTCTCCCTGGTGCCGGTGAACCCCAATTTTAATCCGGACCCCAACGACCCTGCGAACTGGCGCGCCAGCTCCCGCCTGGGCGGCTCTCCAGGTGCGGACGACCCAACCGCACAGACCGGTTCGGTCCTCATCAATGAAATCTTGACGCATACCGACCCTCCCGACGTGGACGCGATCGAGCTTCTCAATCCCGGCGCCGACCCCGTGGACATCAGCGGATGGTTCCTCACCGACGATCGCACCCTGCCGAAGAAATTCCGTATCCCGTCCGGAACCATCATTCCGGGGGGCGGTTTCCGCGTTTTCGACGAGCCTCAATTCAACCCCAAGCCCGGCGTGGAACCAAGCTTTACGCTCAGTTCCCACGGCGAGGAAGTCTTCCTCTACTCCGCCGATTCGGCGGGAACTCTGACGGGGTTCGCTGACGGTTTCGCATTTGATGCGGCTGCCACTGCTGTCACGTTCGGCCGTTACACAAACAGTGTAGGAGAGATTCAATATCCCGCGCAGCGCGAGAACACTTTGGGACGGGAGAATTCCGGGCCCCGGGTTGGACCGGTGGTGATCAACGAGATTAACTATCAACCGGCCACGGGCGAAGCGGAGTTCATCGAGCTTAAGAACATCACTGACCAGACGGTGAAGCTCTACGATCCACTCGTCCCCACCAACACATGGCGCATCGTCGGCGTCGGGTTTGACTTTCCCACCAACGCGGAAGTTGCCGCGCACGGACTACTCCTTGTGGTCGGCGGGGAACCTGGTGCCTTTCGCACACGCCATAGCGTGCCCGCCAAGGTGCCCGTTTACGGTCCATGCTCCGGCATCCTCCAGAACAGCGGTGAGATGCTCCAGCTCCAGCGCCCGGACGCTCCGGCCATGGAGACTAACGGCGCTGTCGTTCTTCCCTACATTACGGTGGACGAAGTCCGATACAACGACAAGGCGCCCTGGCCCACCAATGCCGCTGGTTTAGGGTCCTCGCTGGAGCGAATCCGGGCTGATGCCTATGGGAACGATCCCATCAACTGGCGTGCGAGCTTCGGGGAAACCTCGCCCGGGCTGGAAAATGATGGGAACCGCAAGCCGACTGCCAATGCGGGCCTCGATCAAGCCTTCGAGTCCGCGAGCTTTCCTGTGACCGCGGCGCTCAACGCGATCGCCTCCGATGATGGATTGCCCACGCCTTCGCTCTTATCCGCGAGTTGGAGCCAGATCAGCGGTCCCAGCCGGGTGTTGTTTGGCAGCCCTACGAGCCTAAAGACCGTGGTGTTGTTGCCCGGGGTTGGAACCTACACGCTACGAGTGACGGTGGACGATGGTGAACTTCAGGCCATCGACGATGTGATCGTGACCGTGAGCCGCCCTCCCGCTCAGATGGTTCTCATCAAACAGGGGTCTGAGTGGAGGTACTGGGACAAGGGAACTGATCTGGGCACCGCTTGGCAAGCGTCGGGCTACAACGACACCGCCTGGGCGGCGGGCAAGGCGCAACTCGGTTACAGCGTGGGCAGTCCCGAGGGTGATGAGGTAACGACCATCGGCTATGGCGGCGATGCCAACAATAAGTACATTACCACCTACTTCAGGACGACGTTCACGCTCGCCGACGCCTCCAGCGTGACCGCGCTGACGGCGAAGCTCCTGCGCGACGATGGCGCCGTGGTTTACGTCAACGGGAAGGAGCTGTTTCGTGACAACATGCCCGAAGGCGATGTCAATTTCAAAACCACGGCCCTGAGCGCTGTCGGAGGGACAGATGAGTCAACCTTCTTCGAGCGCTCGTGTGATGTATCCTCGCTCAAAGACGGCGTGAACGTTCTTGCGGTGGAAATCCATCAGTCTGGGGGCAGCAGCACCGATGTCAGCTTCGACCTTCAATTGGAAGCCATGGCGTTCCCAGGCAACCGCCCGCCGACTGCGGATGCCGGCCCGGATCAAACGACCACGCTGCCCTCCAACGCCGTGCTCGCCGGGAATTTCACGGACGACGGAGTGCCCAGTCCAACTCGTGGGTTCTCAGCCCTCTGGAGCAAGGTCAGCGGGCCTGGGAGTGTCCTTTTCGCGGATACCAACCTCTGGCGGACAACCGCGGCTTTTAGCGATCCAGGCGTCTATGTGCTTCGGCTGACAATCGACGACGGCGCGCTCACCGCGACGGATGACGTAGTCGTTACGGTGGCGAAAGACCCATCGGTCCCGCCGCGGATCCAGTCGGTCGAACTCCTTGCCGGTCCGCTCTCTGCTGTGCGGCTCTCGTTCAACGCCGAAGCGGGCAAGACCTACGTTGTCGAATTCCGAGAATCGCTGAGCGAAGGTGTCTGGAAGGAATTGACCACCCTCTCAGCCCGCGGTGAGGACGGACCCGCGGCGGTCACCGACCCGCTGGGTGAGCAAGCGAGATACTACCGGCTTCAGTCGCGGTAGGGCGGGGGTAGTCCGGCAGGGCGCCCGGCCTTGCTGCGACGTTCGAACTTCCCAGCGCCTCGCACACGTGTCCGACGGAAGGTAGTGCTCGCTGTCCCCAGCGGGCCGCACGCGCGAACGAACGCGAAAGGCGGCGCGGTGTCCCTACCGCGCCGTTTTGGCGTGCTTTCCCTAGTCCAGAACCAAAGGATCCCCAATATTCTCAAGGGGTTTGTTGTGTTTTTTCAGTTCAGGTTCATGGCTACGCGTTCTTCCCCGCCAGCAGATCCAGGATGGTCTCATGCTCCGGGTCGGGACTGGTGTTGAGATTGAACTGCACCCCGTCACTTTCCACCCGGTTGATCCGGATCGTGGCCAGGTGTTCGATCACATTCTGGAACGTCCACTCCCGCGCCTTGCCCTGTCCATCCTTCTCAAACAGCGCCTTGAGTCGCTGGGTGGGGTGCCACTGGAGGTAGTAGGCCAAAAGGCAGATGAACACGTGGGAGCGGATCCGATCATCTTTCTTGCGATAGACCGTACGGACCTCTAACTGGACGGTCTTCAAATTCTGAAACGCAATCTCGACAAAACTGAGCGTCTTGGACGTGCGACCGCGTGTGCGGCCCGCTCAGGACAGCGAGCCCTACCTTCCCG
>ORJL011619702.1_pt1 | contig 44806 bp, 38 predicted proteins | sample 1779941 | NCBI WGS metagenome assembly ORJL01 (sample SAMEA104232317, study PRJEB22302) | groundwater metagenome | biome: forest; feature: aquifer; material: groundwater | place: USA | collected 2011-08-07 | depth 5.8 m | reverse complement strand
AATGAGTTCACGCACTTTTTTCACCATCGCGTAATTAAAGGGATAGCGCATACGCGTGGGGCCGAGAATCCCAAAAAATCCTTCAAAATGGCCAACGCGATAGGGGCTCACCACCATGGCGCATGATTGAATCTGCGGAAGAATATTTTCTTTTCCAATGAAGATTTTTGCTTCGTTGTCGAGAGTGAGCTGCCGGAGGATGCTCACAAAATGATCGGTGTCTTCCAGCACCTCAACGACCTGTGAAGCTCGCATGGGATCGCGCGCAAACTCAGGCTGACGAAGAACATTGGAGAGCCCAAGGTAAAAGGTCCGCCGATTATCGGGGAGAGTAGCAAAACTTGCGTTGCCCGTGGCATGTGCCAAAATGCGAACTGCATCATAAATCTTCTCGCGGGCTTTTTGGACCGCGTACTCATGGAGGACTTTTTGGAGCGCTTTTTCGGCTTGTTTTTCGGCTTCCACAAAATCCGCCAACTCATCAACATAGAGCCGATACCCCGTATCGGTGGGAATTCGCCCGGCCGATGTGTGAGGCTGATAGAGCAGGCCCTCTTCCTCCAAATTCACCATTTCGTTGCGAATGGTCGCTGGTGACACGGAAAAATGATAGCCCACCACGATCGCATGCGACCCCACCGGTTCTGCGGTTTCAATAAATTCGCGGATGATGGCGTTTAAAATGGCGCGTCTACGGTCCATGGCACAATGCCTTAAATGGCTTTACAAAAACCAAACTGGCACTCGGGATTATACAGTGCCAAAGCGCCTCAAGCAAGTTCTGCCCATCAGATTATTCACCAACAAATTCCAGCGTCTTATACATTCCTTTCACAAACAATTTCTGTTGTTTATTTGCGCCGGCATAGAAAAAGCTTAGCAATTTGCCTTCCTGGGGATTTCTGACAAGAACTTCGTAACCGCCACCTCCACCCGAGTAAGATTCGAATTCAATTCCCGTGAGTCCACCTTTTGTGCGAATTTTCTTTTTTCCAGAAATGCCTTCATCTCCATACATTTCTGTTATGTATTCTTCGGGAGTGCCCGCGAAATCTTTCAGTTCAATGCTTCCACGATACTCCCCGTTAGCATCACCGCCTTTTTTCGCTGAAAATTGAACCCCATATTCCCACCGTTTTACTTCACCCTTTTTTGCATAGCAGAGTAGGTATCCATCTTTTTCATCCGAAAATTCAACGGTATTTTTAGCGCATTTGATTTTTTTCGCGAAAGTTACGTAGCCTAAAGATAAAACTAAGGTAAGAACAATGAGGATCCCAACGGTTTTTTTCATATATTTATTTTAGTTTATAGGTTGTAGTATTATTATAACCTATAAAAAAATAAAAGTCAATTAATCGGCAGATTACCCTGCAAAACCTGAGGCGGGTGCCTTGCTTGCGGAGCGTTTTCCAGCAGCGATCTTTTTTGAAATGCGCATACTTGCATTGGGGCTGTTGTCTTCATGGGCATAACCAGCGGTTCCACGGATAATATGGCCATCTTCAACTTCTATGGTATTGAGGAAGATAATGCCGGATTCGCGGTGTCCCCGAATGGTGGAACTTGCAATTGCCACAGGATTTTCTTCTACCCGAAGTACTTCAGGATGTTCTCTGCCAAAAGCTCGGTATGCTTCTGCTATATCTTCCTTCGTAAGATCGCCATCGACTTCTACTCGAAAATCGAGCGTTGCAGAATCTTTCGGAGGCACGCGTGTGGCAGATACGAGCTTCGTTTTTCTGACGAGATCTGCAATAAGGTCTTCTTGTGTTCCATAGGATGCAAATGTTCCGTGGCGCATCGCAAGAAATCGTACGAGTTGCGCCAGATCCCCGGCGCTTCCGGATTGCGTTCGAATCATATCTTCATCGCCGGGGAGTCCTTTTGGTATATCTCCCGGCCGAAAACCGCGGACAAGTCTTTGATCGCCTGTGACCCCATGAATGGTTGAGAATTCTATGCGCCGCGGCTTCAAACCTCTCGTTTGGAAAAGAGGATTCATCACAGCACCAAAACACTGCAGCGTGCATGCTCCTTCTGCTATCGCTCGATGTTCGTCAGGCTGAAAGCCGTCATCCGTTACGCCAGCTACCCAAAGAAAATCAAAATCTCCTTTTGCCGGTGCTGTTTTTACAGCTTGAGTTACGCTTTCGTGAAGATGTCTGCGAACATCATCTGCTGTGACTATTTGGGTTGTTGCATCTACGACATGTCCAGTCGGATGTTCGCCATCCCATGGAATTTCTTGTGGATCTCTCACCGCTGAGAGCTGTACGGTTTCGTCCCGCACCGAACTTAAAGGGTCATCCAAAAATCGTCCTGTATCAGGATGGGTCACATAGCGATCCACCACGAAGCGAAGCCGATTGTGATTTGCTTCAATAGCCCGTACCACAGCCATTCGGTCCGGTCCGGTGCGCACTGGTTCATCTACGAGTTGTCTTCCTTGATTGCCGAACGCTGCAAGATAACGGGCAAAATCTCTCACAGCCCCTTCGTCAACATCTCCTTCTGATCCCTTTCTCTGGAATGCAAGATCGTTTCCTCTCCTCAAATGCAAGTCCGGATCGTCATTCGCGAGCATGTATTCAAGTGTGGCATTTATCCCTACGGTTCCAGCAATTCCATTGATTCCAACATTTTCTTCAAAAGCTTCATGACTCAGCAAAAAAGGTTAAAAATTAATTTTTAGACCTTATCTTAGCGAGACCCAATCTCGGCTGCAAGCTCAATCGTGCGCATGGAATAGCCCCACTCATTGTCATACCAAGAAAACACCTTGATGAGATTTCCATTTACCATGGTCATGGCGCTATCAACAATGCTGGAATGGGGGTTGTGCTTAAAGTCGACTGACACGAGCGGTGCATCCTCAACGGCGAGTATTCCCTTAAGAGGACCGGCTGCCGCTTTTCGCAAAAGTTCATTTACTTCTTTCGCATCTTTTGGTGATTTTTTGACGTTTATGGCGAGATCCACAAGCGAAACGGTCGGCGTCGGTGCTCGGATGGCGACGCCGTCAAGTTTTCCTTTAAGGTGGGGGAGTACTTCGCCAATGGCCTTTGCGGCACCAGTGGTCGTTGGAATAAGCGAGAGTCCGGCCGCTCGAGCCCGGCGCAGATCTTTATGCGGCAGGTCGAGGATTTTTTGATCGTTTGTGTACGAATGAATGGTTGTCATGAAGCCCTTTTCGATTTCGTAGGCTTCATCGAGGACTTTTGCGAGCGGCGCCAGGCAGTTCGTGGTGCAAGAGGCATTAGAAATGATGAAATGTTTTGTTGGATCGAAGGCAGCATCATTCACGCCAATCACAAAAGTGGCGTCCGGCCCTTTTGCCGGGGCCGTAATAAGAACGCGTTTGGCGCCAGCCGTGAGGTGCTTACTCGCGCCTTCGCGATCGGTAAAAACGCCGGTAGATTCGAGTACCACATCGACGTTGAGATCTTTCCACGGGAGCTCAGATGGGTCTTTTTTATTGAAAACCGGGATTTTTTTACCATCCACGATAAGGTTCGTTCCGTCGGCCATAACATCATTGGTTATGGTGCCGTAGGTGGAATCATACTTGAGGAGGTGGGCATGAACTTCGGCCGGGGAAAGGTCATTAACGCCTACGATATCAACAAGTTGGCGCACTAAATTGGCCCTCAGCATCATGCGTCCGATTCGTCCGAAGCCGTTGATGACTACTCGCGGTTTATTCACGGCTCCCAAAGTAACGGAAATAAAAAAATTTCGCAAATGTTGCGGTAGAATAAAGGGGCGTTATGGAAAAAGAATTAGCAAAAGCGATTAAAGTGCTCCACGGCGGCGGTGTCGTCGCTCATGCCACGGATACCTGTTATGGTTTTGCATGCGATATTTTTAATAGGCGAGCGCTCACGAGCCTTTATAAAACAAAAAAGATGTCTCCGCAAAAACCGGTTTCGATTATGGTCCAGGATCTCGTTATGGCGAAAAAATACGGTGCATTTTCGAAAAAAGCCCTCCTCTTCGCGAAAAAATACTGGCCTGGTCCCCTCACGATTCTTGTGAAGCGTAAAAAATCTCTGCCAAAATTTTTAAATCCCGGAACCAAAACCATTGGTATACGAGTCCCGGCGCATCGGCTTTCGCTTGAGTTGGTAAAAAAAATGGGCCGTCCTCTTACAACGACGAGCGCGAACATTTCCGGCCAATCGTCGCCATACTCAATCTCCGCTATTCAGAAACAATTCCGTAATCGAAAACAAAACCCCGATTTTATTATCGATAGCGGCCGTCTCAAAAAAAATCCTCCCTCCACCATTATTGATGCCTCCGGAAAAACCCTAAAAATTATTCGACACGGTAGCTGCCGTCCGGCTGAAAAAATCTTTGGCCATCAATAGTTTGCCGAATTGCCCCCCTCAGCCATATCATTCGAGCTCGTATTTGCTGAAGTGAAAGGACCTTTCCATTTTCAAACCGGAACAATTCCGCAAGCGCAGGGCAAGACTCTAATTGTGCTAAGAGGCTTTGAAAATCGGGAATGAGAACAAGGTCACAAACAACCCGAGAAGATGTTTCTGGTGTTATAGTGACAGGCTTTCCGGTTAATCTTCTTAAAGATTGCTGCGTTCTGGCGCCTAAAATACATCCTTGCACAGCCGCTTCAATAACAGTAGTGAGGTCAATCAATTTCATGAGCACCAAAACATCCAAGACTTGCACCTCTCTTCCTACCTCATCGCTATGAGGAATAACATTGGTAATTTCTCCTGCCATATAATTCCTAAGATTAACGAGCGATATATATAACAGATTTTAAAAACAAAAACGACTAATCCATCGCTTATTCATTCCGTGAGCACAAAAATTATCCAACATCTCGAGAAAATCGCAATAGAAAGTCATAAAACGTCATTTTTGGCTTAGAAAAAACAAAAAAATCACCTTGGGTACGTAAAATGAACACAAAAATTGAACTTTAGGCAGTTTTTAATAAAAAAATGTTTGACATGATTATCTGTAAAAAGTACATTTCTGCTATAAAGTGATCAAAAAAGTTATACACGCTTTGTACACAAGTTTTGAACGCTATACACATTCCGGTCCTTACCAATCAGGTTCTTGGCCTTCTAGAGCCTTGCAAAGGAAAAGTTTTTATAGATTGCACCCTGGGTTTGGGTGGTCATAGCGAGGCGTTGATTAATCAATCGGCAACTGTTTACGGCATCGAGGTTGATGAAAGAAATCTTCTCAAGGCTCAAGAACGACTTAAAAAGTACGAACATGTTCATTTTATTCACAGCAATTTTGAAAATTTGGAGGAGATCGCAGAAGAAATCCTCAACAAACAAGGAAGGATTGACGGAATTCTTTTTGATCTCGGGCTTTCCTCGCTTCACGTGGATGAAGCGCTAAGGGGATTTTCCTTTCAGCAAGAGGGTCCCCTCGATATGCGGTTTGATACGAGGAGTGGAATGACCGCTGCTGATATCGTGAATCAGTATCCGCTTGAAAAATTACTTTTTATCTTTAAAACCTATGGAGAAGAAAAATCTTCTTACCGGATTGCAAGGGAAATTGTTGAGTATCGGAAGCGTAAGCGCTTTACGACCACATCGGAGCTTGCGGATTTTATCGCAAACATTTTCTCGAAAGGGAAGCCAAATTTTTTCTTCAAACGCCACCCTGCCACTCGAATCTTTCAAGCCTTACGAATTGCCACCAATCGGGAAATAGAAGTGCTGCAAAAAGGGCTTGAGGCAGCGATAAAGGTTGTTCCAAAGACTGGTCGAGTCGTCGTCATTTCCTATCATTCCCTGGAAGATCGCCTCGTGAAAAATCTTTTCCGGCAACAGAAGGTCAACGGGGTACTCAAGATTCTCACGAAAAAGCCCATAACACCTGATGATGAAGAGATAAATCAAAATAGACGCAGCCGGAGCGCTAAACTCCGTGCCGCCGAGAAACTTTAAACAATTTGCCCCGCCCCCGGACGTAAGCTCGGGGGCCGGGGAGCCAAAATATATGGCCCAACTCATTCTCACTCACCGTTCACAGTTCCACAGAGCGATCCGCACGCGCTCCATGTTCCCCTTAACGCTGCGCGTGGGCCGCTTCTTTTTGCTCTTTTCTATGACATTCATGATTGGACTGCTCAGTTTTGTGTATCTCATAAAATTTACGGAAATTCATACAAAGGGTTATCAGCTGCGAAAGCTTGAACTTGAACGCGATCGACTCATGACGGCGCGCGAAACGCAATCCACCGACATTGCGCGCATGAAATCCCTCAATGAAATTCGCCAAAGCGAGATTACTTCTCGCATGATCCCCGCGCGAAATCCCGTTTTCCTCAAAGCGGACGGGAATGTTGCGCAGCTTCCGGTTTGGAAGCCTTTGCGAGCGCACGGCGCGAGCGCGATGCCGAGCGAGAATCTGGCTTTGCCAGTTCGAGCGACGGCAGAGCGTATAAAATAAGTCTCCTTTTTATCGAAAGGGTTAAGAGGTTTTTGAAAGGATTGGGACCCAAAGCATAGCTACTGGCTCATTGGCATAACGTCCATGACTCGGTTCTATCGCTTCCCGCCTTCAAGAATCCCTACCCTTTCTTTATTTATAAGCGAAGAATCTTGCTTAGTGTGGCCGTAGGAATCTAGACAAAATTAAATACAGCGTTATACTTCTCGCCTATGGGTGGTCTTGATTTACAACGCTACCACGCAGACCTGACTCTGCTCCCGGATGATGAACGCAGAGAGAAAATCCGCCGGGCAAAATCTTCGACCGTTCGTCAGGCTTTGTCGGCTGAGGCGCCTGCTAACCTTGTGTTGATGTTTGCGGACCGGGTTGGTGAAGTAGCCCCAGATTTGCAGCTCATTGAATGTGGAAGGGTGAGGGAATTGCAACGCGAATTTGGAGAGGCAGAAGAACTATATCGTCAGGCCTTGAACAATGGAGATGAGCGTGCATCGCTTCGTCTCGCAGATACCTTGGGGCAGCAGGGCAGGCTGGAAGAAGCCCTGCCGTATTACAAAAGAGCGGTTGAGAACGGTTTCACGCTGCCGCACCTGCGACGACTTGCTTCTCAACACCGCGAGCGTGGAGAATTTCAGGAAGCCCTTACGGTTTTTTCCCTTATATGGAAGGCAGGGATTCGTGATGTAGCAGATGAAATATCGGGTGTTATTGAAAAATGGCTTACCGCAATTCAGCAAGGCGGAAATAAAGTGGAAGATTTGATAGCCTTAATAAAGGCCCTGCAACTCGAAGCGCAACAGGGGAATAGTCTTATCGCTTTGGCAGTTGGTGGAATTATCGAAGATCTCGATATGGGCGCTGCGGTAGCAGTAGAATATTATGATCTCGCATTGGGTTCCGTTTGTGACCTTGAGGCTCGCAAGGCTTTGGCAGATCTATTTTTTGGTCAAAAAGACTTTGAACAGGCCATACCTCATTTGCGGGTCTTGACTCAGGCCGGAGATAAGCAGGCTTTGTTTTCTCTGGGGGTAGCTTTGTGGCTCTCAAACAACCCTGACCATTTAGACGAGGTGAATCGGGTCGTCAATGAAGCGTTAGATCAGGGAGACTGGCGTATGGTATGGGGTCTTACTTTGGGCGGGGGAATGAGTCTTGAGGAAGTAGAAGGATTATATCGCTATGGTCTCATGCGTGGACATAATCAAATGTTGGTTGGGCTGGCACACTTGGCAGAAAAAAGAGGAGATAATCGGACTAAGAATCAGTTGCTCCTGCAGGCCAGAGAAGCGGGAGTAAACGTAGAAGTATTGCAAGACCAGCTTCAACAAGTGGAGGCAGCTATAAAAGTGACGACCCACTGAAAGCGAAGCCTGTCGAGAATAAAGCTATCCAACCGATTCCTTTTCCAGCGCCGCTTCATATTTTCCTTGTGCGGCAAGGCTGTTTAGTTTCGAGCGGGTGATGACCGCTTGCTGGGCTCGGTCAACGGCCATGCGGTCCTTCGCCCAAATTTGGAGCGCAGCAGATTGTATGGCTCGGCCATAGGAAAAGCTCAGCGGCCAAAGCAAAGATCCGGCGCCAATCTTGTTCATGGCATCTAAATGGGCCGTAGCTTTTTCATCGCTCTGGCCGCCGGATAAAAATACAATGCCGGCTAAGCTGGGTGGCACGTTTTCTTTGAGGCATCGAATGGTTTCTTGTGCCACTTCTTCTACGCCGGCTTGCGTCGGACAAGTTTTTCCAGAAAGCACCATGCTCACTTTTAATATGGTCCCTTCCGTCATCACGCCCTGTTCGGCAAGTTCTTGAAAGAGTGCCTTGAGCACCTGCGCCGTTACTTCGTAACATCGTTCAATCGTATGATTTCCGTCCATGAGAATTTCCGGCTCCACCATGGGGACGATGTCTTGTTCTTGGCAAAGCGCCGCGTAACGGGCCAAAGCATGGGCATTTCCATGGATGCAAGCCATACTCGGAATATTTGGACCGATGGTAATCACGGCGCGCCACTTCGCAAACTGCGCCCCGAGTGATTTATATTCCGCGAGCCGTTCGCGCAAGCCATCCAGTCCCTCGGTGATTTTTTCGCCCGGATGGAGTGCCAAATCAAATGCGCCTTTATCCACTTTTATTCCCGGAATCATTCCCTTTTTTTGTAATACTTCGGAAAACGGAACACCGCCGTGTGTTTTTTGCCGAAGCGTTTCATCAAACAAAATCATACCGCTCAAAAACTGCTCCGCCTCCGGGGCCGTAATGAGGACCTCGCGGTACGCGCGGCGATTTTCTTCTGTGCATTCAAGACCGTACGCATCGAAGCGCTTCTTACAGGTCGAATGGCTCTCATCAATGGCGAGAATCCCTTTTCCTGGCGCCACCATGGCTTTGGCGGTTTTTTGAAGGAGCATTTTATCCATATGATAGAATTACAGCGATTATGAAACTGCTGGAATTCTTGCAGAAATCGGGGTGTGAAGCAAATCTTGCTCGGCTTATGGGAGAGGTAATTCCGGATGCTATAAAAAAAATTCACACCGCGATTGCTGAGCGTGGAGGTGAAAAAGTCGATACCATAAACCCTTCCGGCGAAGTGCAGCTGGCGCTCGATATATATGCCAATAATCTCGTTATAGAGGCCTTAAAAAAGTCTGGGCTTGTGTGGTGGCTTGCTTCGGAGGAGCTACAAGATCCCGAAGAAGTGGGTAATGAAAATCTCCCTTTTACGGTTGTTTTCGATCCGCTCGACGGTTCTTCATTAGTAGACGTGAACTTTGCCGTTGGGTCGATTTTTGGCGTGTATGCTTGGCCGAAAGATCATTCACAGCGCTGGGAAGCTATGAAAAATCCGCGTATGGGTGATGATCAAGTTGCGGCTTGTTTTGCGGTTTACGGGCCGCGCACTACCATTGTTCTCACGGTGAAAAAAGGGACGCACGAATTTTGTCTTGCGGATGACGGCCATTTTTATCTCACGAAAGAAAATTTAGAAGTTGCGCCCGAGGCCAAACATTTTGCGCCTGGCAATTTGCGCGCGGCCGCCGAGCGCGAAGATTATTTAAAGCTTACGAACGAATGGATAAAAAGTGGCTTAACACTGCGATATTCCGGCGGCATGGTGCCGGACCTCAATCATATTTTTCTCAAAGGAAATGGTATTTTTACCTATCCGGGATATTCCAAAGTTCCGGAGGGGAAGTTGCGGCTGCTTTTCGAGTGCAATCCCATGGCGCTTTTAATGGAACAGGCTGGCGGCGCCGCCACCGACGGAAATCAGCGTATCCTTTCAAAAAAAATCACCGAGCTACACCAAAGAACCCCGATTTATATCGGGTCGAAGAGGACTGTAAAGCAAGTTGAGAATTGTCTATCTTGATCTTTGGGGCGAGGCCACGGGCCGAGCGCGAAGCCGAGCGAAGATCTGGCTTAGCCAGTCTGAGCGATGGCTGAGCTTAAGAATTAGAAAGAGAGATGAAACAAGCCGTTCGGAGGACCGGGAGTTTTTGGCTCCCGGCCCTCCGAGCTTGAGGCCCGCGTTCACGCCGCCGAGGACGCCAACCGCAGCTTCTTGAGCTGCTCCCGCTTCTGCTCCGCCTTCACCAGGAAGTAGCTCGCGACCACGATCAGCCCGAGGCCGATCAGGCTCCAGTTGCCGGGCCGCGCCAGGTTCCAGATGAGCCAGACGGCGACGCCGGCGAAGAGCCCTGCCGCGAGCGAGGGCAGGCGGTTCGCCAGCACCGAGAACGTGCTCGTCCGTCCCTTGAACATGTAGATGCGGACGGACGGAATGGCCACCAATCCGTACGGCAGACCGCCGACGATGGCCAGCCAGTTCTCGGTGAAGACCGCCCTACGGAAGTCCCCGAAGCCGAACTTCTCGGTTCCGGAAACGACCGCCACAGTCGCCATGACGATCATGGTGAGCGCCGCGAACGCCTGCTCGGCCGCGAAGAAGCCCAGGTTGTCCATCTGCTCCTTCTTGACCTGCATGATGAGGATCCGGATTCCGTACGTCGTGACGTAGGAGCCCAGAACCCACATCACGTCCGCCGACGTGAAGATCGCCCGTCCGCCCTTCTCGTTGAGGCAGATGGCGAGCACCGCGAGGACCGTGAAGCCCAGCGCGATGAACTCCTCCTTCACGACCTCCTTGCTGAGGAGTCGGTCGATCAGGATGCCGAGGGCGATGACCGATCCCCGCATCACGATCTGGGCCTGTACCACGCTGATGTCCTTGAAGCTGTACATCAACGTGGTCGTGGGGATCACCACCGCTGCGCAGATGCCAGACAGTGCGATCACCATCCAGCTCCTCCCCGAGATCTTGCCGATCCGCCTCGGCCATCCCAATACGAGCGGGATGATGAGGTTTGGAAGGGCGCCGCCGACCGTGCTGTAGTACAGGTTCGTCATTCCGGTCAGCGCGGGGATGCCGCCGAGTCCCTTGGTGAAGGCCTTGACGCTCACGCCGGCAACCGTGTAGGCCGCGGTGTATCAGGCGATGAGCATCGCCTTGAGCCCCGGACTTTCTTCTCGAAACCGCTGTTGTTCTACCATAGTGCACTGGTCCTTTCCTGTGGGTTGAAGGTTTGGAAACCTGAAATTTGTTGAACCATCTCTCTTTCTATGAATCGCTGCCCCTGATCCGTTCAGAACCGTAAAGGTCCAAAAAGATACTGCGTAAGGCAACATTTTGCGCACGGTACGGTTTTTTTTGCGCGCAAAGCGTTACCTTAAAAAGGGCACTTTCAAAGATCGCTTTAAGGAGAGCGATGATGTCACAAAAATGATCTTTTTGCAAAAGTCCCGGGTGTCCCCCAATAGGACCTAGAAACCGGGACTGAAGAATTCGAACTTTGGAAGCAAACATATATACGCGCGCGTCGCAAAAAAGTTACAATATCACTATGCGTCCGTTCTTTCTTTTTGTTACGGTTTTCTTCACGGGTATGGCCGTTACTGCCGTGGAGCTCACTGCTTCTCGGCTCCTGGCACCTTACTTTGGAGCTTCGCTTTTTGTCTGGACCAATATTATTGGAGTCGTGTTGGCTGCTCTTGCTCTGGGCTACTACCTCGGAGGGAAATTGGCTGATCATAAAGAAGGACAAACAGCCCAGAAAATACTCTATCCGATCATCCTCATTACGGGTATTTGTGTGAGTATTATTCCTGTCGTCGGAAAACCGATTTTTCTTTTTGCTTACGATGCGATCGGAGATCGAAACCTTTCCGTATTCATTGCGTCGTTTATTGCCACCCTTATTCTTTTCACCATTCCTCTCTTTTTGCTCGGGATGGTGAGTCCGATTGCCGCACGCCTGAGCCTTCAAAAAATAGGTACGGCCGGTTCAACCATTGGTGCCCTCTATGCGTATTCTACGATCGGAAGCATTGTAGGAACATTTCTTCCTGTGCTTGTAACCATTCCATTTTTTGGTTCACGGGAAACGTTTTTTCTCTTTGGCGGAATATTGATTCTCTTAGGGGTTGCGGGTCTAAAAAAAATGAGATTTTTTGGTTTCACAATTCTCCCGCTGGTTCTTTTCTTCGTACCAACCTCTCTTCATTCCCATCCGAACCTCTTGTATGAAGGTGAATCCGTTTACAATTACATCCGTGTTTTACAGGACGGTTCGGGATCGCGGATTTTACTTACCAATGAAGGAGAGGGAATTCAGTCGCTCTACCATCCCCAACGTATTCTCACTGGACAGTACTGGGATAAAGCCATTTTTTTGCCCGCGCAAAATCCTGAAGGCAAGAAATTTTTAATTCTTGGTACCGCCGGCGCCTCAAGCGCTCGGGTACTCCATCATTTTTATCCAACACTCGAACTGACCGGCGTTGAGATCGATCCGCTCATGGTTGAGGTGGGGAAGAAGTTTTTTGCATCGGGAGAAATCCCCATGACTCTTCACGAAACTGACGGTCGAATTTTTCTCCAGCAGAGTGCTGAGAAATTCGATTTCATTTTGGTGGATGCATATCGTGACGAACTCTACATACCTTTCCATCTTGCCACGAAGGAGTTTTTTGAACTTGCAAAGTCCCGCCTCACGCCCTCCGGGAGCATGATGATGAATATAGCAACGGTCTCTCCGGATTCCGAACTCCTCGTACTCATAAAGAATACCGTAACAGATGTCTTTCCTTTTACGTATGAACTAAGAGAGACCGGTTCCTATAATTCTCTTCTTTTTGCGTTCATGGAGAAACCAAATTTTTCATCTGCCGCGCCTCACGGCGCGTTTTCTGAGATTGCCCGGCTCCTTGCAGATATGCGTAAGGATATACGGTTTGTTCCTCACCGTCCCGGTATGCAAATCAGTCTCGACAACCGATCCCCCGTTGAATTTTTAACAGAAAAAATGGTAATCTCGCAGTCTCTATGAGAAGCCAAAAACTCCAACCTCAAATCCTCGACGCAGAAGTTGAAATACTTGTTTCAGCCTCCCAAAGGGGTGACTCCGCGGCTTTTGGAAAAATCTATGATTTTTTTGTGAGTCCCATTTACCGCTATTTGTATTATCGCGTTGGAAGCGCCGAAGCGGAGGATTTAACCGAATTAGTTTTTCTCAAAACTTGGGAAAATATCCGCAGCTATCGGCAGGCAAACCGCCGTTTTTCTGCATGGCTCTTTCGAATTGCCCACAACGTGGTGATAGATTTTTATCGTTCGAATCATTTTCAAGGGATATTATCCGAGGACCTTCCGGATCTCCGCAGAGAAGCAAACAGCCGTGAACTTGCCCATCGTCATTTCGATCAACAGCTCCTTAGTCAGGCCATGAAGGAGCTCAAGGATCATTACCGCCAAATCCTCATTTTGAAATACATGAATGATCTTTCCAATGAGGAGATCGGTCAGATTATGGGTCGCAGCCAGGCCGCTCTGCGTATTTTGCAGTACCGAGCATTAAAGAGCTTAAAACGCACCCTGGAAAACATGGGAATTTCTGATCTAGAAGCGTAACAAACCACTTTTCACTCCGTTGTAACCAATTGGCAATTTATGAAATTTCTCACTCGATTGTTTCAGAAAAAAATAGAGGGACTTACTCCTCTTGAGGAAAAGATAAAGAAATGTTCAGATATATCTCTCTCAGAAGAGAAGAAGGGCCGTATGAAGCGTCAAATTATGGCTTCTCTTCAAGCCCAAGAGGAAGTTTCTTACGAAAAAGCATTTGATAAGTTTATAGAAAAAATCAGAAGCTTGGCTTCGGAAACGTTCCCATCGGTTCTATTCCAGAGCGTTCTGAAAGAAAAACTCACCATGGTAGTTGAGTTTCATGCAAGACGGTTTTCGTTTGTTCCGATGTGGATGAGAGATCATCGCCGGCTCTTTTCGGGAATCCTCGCAGTGGTGTTTGTTTTCAGCGTGCTCTTCAACTACACGTTTAACATTCAGCATGTAGAAGCTTCATTTTTGACATCGCTTGAAGAAGTGAGCGGAGAGGTTATTGTGATACGCGATTCGCAGACGATTCGTGGTGAAGCCCATTTGTTGCTGAAGGCCGATGATACCGTCATTACGGGAAAAAATTCCAAAGCCGTTATTCATTTTTTGGATCAGAGCGTGAGCCGGCTCGATGAGAATACGGAAGTAAAAATTTCAACGCTCTTCGTAAATCCTCTCAACAAAACCGAAACCGTCGTGGAGCTTGTTTTGAGCCGCGGGCGGCTGTGGTCCCGTGTTATTAGTCTCATCGATAATCTTTCACGTTTTCAGGTGAAAGCGAAAAATACGGTAGCGGTGGCAAAGAAGAGAGCGGCCTTTGACATGTCGGTTTCTTCGAAAGGGAAAGCAAAGGTATCAGCGGTGCAGAATCGCGTAGATCTTGTGGTGGCCACAGATAAAAAGGTCATAGAGACGACGCTTGTGAAAGGTTTTACCGCTGAGGTAAAAACGGATTCACCGCTTGCGCCGCAGATTCGTTCCGAGGAGGGGGTGGAACAAAAAGATGATTGGGTGGTGGATAATCTCGCTCAGGACAAGGTTTATATCGAGAGTGTGAAGCAAGAAAATCAAGCTCAGCTGAGTGATCAGGTGCAGGTTTTGCCCGGGAGTCCGTTCTATGCCATGAAAGAAATTTCCGAGGGGACAAAAATTGCTTTCACGCTCGGAGATTTCGAGCGCCAGCAAAAGTTTTTATCGGTTGCGCAAGAAAAGTTCGCGGAAGCCCAGCTGCTTTTTGTGAAGGGTGACCCGGAAAAAGCACGGGCGTCGCTCCAAGAATTCCAATCGCTCATTGGGGATTTACTAACATGGGTGAAGGATCATGAGGCCCAGAATCCCGTTGAAGCATCGAGCTTGAGAGCTCAAATCAAAGAGGCACTCAATGGTTACGAAAAACAGTTTGTATTACTCTTTCCGACCGATCCCCTCTATGCTTTGAAAGAAAGCATCGGTTATACGCAACTCCTCATTGCCACGAATTCCGAGCAGAAAACACAAGAGCTTATTTCCCAGGCTGGCGATAAGCTGCTCGAGGCTCATGATTTGGTTGAGCAAGGGGAGACCGAAGCAGCGAAGGAACAAGTCGAGGCTTATTCGAAAGCTCTTTTCGATGTTGTTGAAGAAGTAAAACAACTCCCAACCGACGAAAAAGAGAAAGCAGTAACAGCCCTTTTGGATAACAAAGCGGAGGACTTAAAGGTATTGGAAGCGATTGTGGCAATCCCATTTCCTGGCAGTACAACGCCGTCAGCAGAAAACTTCACTCTCGAGGAAGTGACGCTTCTCGGCACAACATCTGAAGCTGATAAAACCGACGATCTCAAGAAAACGGTGACGCAGGCCAAGACCGAAGCGCTGACACAGCTCGGAGAAGCGGTTTTGGACGTCCAAAAGACGCAACCGAGCACGGAAGTTTTGAGAAAACTGGAAGATATTAATAACATCGATGTAAACGGAAAGTCCGTAATCGATCTCAGGCTCACGAAGGACCGAGTGTTTATAAAAAGCGACGGAACCACGATTTCGGTGAGCGGCTCGACAACCCCCACGCCTACGCCCCCGATACCAGACTTAAAAATTCCAGAATCACCCCCAGTACAGCCGTAAAACCGCCGACAATCCAAAAACGCATAACCACTTTTTCTTCCGGCCAGCCGCGCGCTTCAAAATGATGATGGAGCGGGGCGATCAAAAAGATTTTTTTCCCGAACCATTTTTTCCATATAAGCTGGATGAGTGAGGAGAAAGCTTCAATGACAAAGACAAACGCCACAAAGGGGAGGATGAGGACGGAATTGGTGAGCATCGCAATGACCCCCATGGTGGCTCCGAGGGCGAGGGCTCCCGTGTCTCCCATATAGAAGAGTGCGGGGGGAATGTTGAACCAGAGGAACGCAAGGGTCGCCCCGACGATGAGAGAGCAAAAGGCCGTCAGGAGGATGAGTCCTTGAAGATAGGCGATGATTCCGAGGGCTACGAAGCTAATCACCACGAGACCTCCGGCGAGTCCGTCCAGACCATCGGTGATGTTCACGGCATTGGCGCTGGCAACGATCACAAAGGTAAAAAGGAGGATGTACCATGCGCCGATGGTGAAGTTTCCAAGTCCGGGGATATGGAAGGAATCAAAACCAAGTTTGTAGTGAAACCAGTATCCACCGAGAATTCCAAAAAGGGTCAGCCAGAGAAATTTTGGTTTTACGCGGAGGCCTTTGGTTTTTTCGCCGGTGATATTGAGAAAATCATCGACGAGTCCGAGGAGGGCCGTGGCGAGGAGGGTGAAAACCGGCAGATAGGTCTCATTGCGATTGAAGAGGGAGAATCGGGAGATCCCGAGTTTTTGTGCCAATGGAGCCACGACGTGAGAGAGGAGGATAACGAGGGCGACCGTGCCCCAAATAAGGACTCCTCCCATTGTCGGGGTTCCTTCTTTATCTTTATGGAGTTTCAAGAAAATGGTGGCCGACTTTCCATCAGCGGTTTCTTGGCGTAGCTTTTTTTTAAGACGGAAGGCCTTGAGAAATCGGTGATAGGACGGCGCTAAGAGGGCCACAATCAAAAAGCTTCCTATACTCAAGCCAAAGATGAGCGAGAAGTGGCGCAGGGCGGTGCCGATGTCGAGGGAAAAAGTGAGCATCAAAAAGAGCTTCAAAATTCGTAATTCCGCAGGATCCAGTCTAGCAAAATTTTCGTTTCTTTGAAGCGATTGGGGCTGTCGAGCATCACCGTGAGGATTTCCCGATCACCGGGTCCTTTCATGAGCGAAACAAACGATTGGCCCGCCCCTGGGGTTCGTCCGGTTTTAAGCCCCGTCACTTTCCAGTAGGGATTTTCGAGGAGTTCGTTCGTGTTTTCGAGGGCGTGTTTCGTTTTTCCGCTTGCGGAGGTAACGGTGAGGGATTTTATCGCAACTGTTTTTCGAATGAAGGAATATCCAAGCGCTGCGCGGCTGAACAACATGGTGTCATAGGCCGTTGAGTAGTTTTCCGCTTCATCAAACCCTTTTGCATTGGAGAAATGGGTGTCTTTGAGACCCAGGGAGCGGGCTTTTTCATTCATTTTGAAAACAAAAACTTCTTCGGTGCCTGCGTCGAATTCTGCCAATGCAACGGCAGCGTCGTTTCCCGAGTTTATGAGCATGCCGGTAAGGAGGCTTTCCATGCTTATTTCTTCGCCGCTTTTAAGCCCCATCTGTGACCCTTCTTGGTCGGCAGCATTTTTACTCACGGTCACTTTTTCGTCGAGCTTATGGCGGTCAAGAATCACCATGGCGGTTACGAGTTTTTCAATGGAGGCAATAGGCCGGCGGGTAAAAATATCCCGAACTACGAGCGGAGTATTCGTTTCGAGATCAATAGCATAAATGGACTCTGCGCTCAGCATCGGGGCCATACTGGAGCCCTTTTTGAAGGGCGATTTGGGAGACGGTGAAGAAACGACCACGGCAGGCGGCATGACCGCAGCGAACGTTCCATAGGAAGGTTCGATCGTTTCAAAGAGAAGAGAGAAGAGGAGGGAAGAGAGCATAAACTTTAATTTGGAACAACTCCGGGAGTTGCCGCAGGGGTTGAAGTTCCATTTGTTGGAGCTTTCAATAAAAAGACGTTTTTAAATATATCGAGAGCATCAATATTTTTCTGAGCATCTTTTCCGAGTTCAATAATGATTTTTGCATCAGCAAATCGCGGATCTTGGAGATATTCTTCCGGGACACTGGCTTGGGTGATACCTCCCGGAATAAGTTTTTGGAGGTATTCCACAAGAGGACCGGCTTCGGGAGAAAGCGGATACCATACCGTGGTCTCAAGATTCTGAACACGGGCATTTCCTATATGTGAAAAACTCATGCCAAACCGGTTGAGGAGGGTGCGTGCTTTTCCCGCTAAACCGGAAACTTCCGTTCCATTGAGAATGGCGAGGGGGAAGTTTTCCGGACGCCGCGGTCCATAGAAAATGAGTTGCATAAAAGCATTGAGAGAATCATAGGAATCACCGGCTGGGAGAAGCACATAAGCTCCCCCGAAAAGTTCTCGGAGTGGCGTGTATAAGAATCCACCACGGAAAATCGGTTCATCGCTCAAAGTGGCGCTCGTAAATTGATCCGAATTCCAATTCGCCGCAAAATCGGCAAGGGTGATCATCTCGCGAATCGAAAGGTTTGTCTCAATATGATCGTTTAAAGAATAATAGAGCTCTTTTAGCGCGCTTTTTTTGCCTAAGATATTTTCTTCTTTTGCTTTCTGTTTAAGCGCCAGTAAGGCTTGATGCTGGCGATGGCTCCGATCAAAATCCGAACTCGAATGGCGCGATCGAACATATTTGAGCGCGGTTTTCCCATCGAGATGCTGCTGTCCCTTCGCGAGGTAAAAAGGTTCAAATTCATACGTGCCGTCTCGCGGGTATTCCGGATCAGAGATCTCCTGTTCCACATACACATCAATGCCGCCTACGGTCTCCACAATTTCTTCAAAGGCTTCAAAGTCGACCCGGACCGTGTATTGGAGAGGAACTTTGAGGACTTTTTCGAACGTTTCCCGGGCAAAATCAAGTCCCTGAGCAGATCCCCACTTGAGTTTCCCTTTTTCATAGAGACGATTGACCCGGCTTCCCCCGAGCAGAGACTCCACATAGAGATCCCGCGGAATAGAAAGCATCGATACCCAGTTATTTTTGTGATCGATGCTTGCGAGGATGATGGTATCGGTGAGATCTTTTCCTTCGTGGCCCTCGCCTCCAACGCCAAGAAGTAAAATATTCGTATGGCCTTGATCGTCCATCAAGAGCTCTTTCCCGAAGAGACCGGAAAAAAGTCCGAGTATGCGTGTGCTGCTGAGTCCATTGATAAGTTTGACGCTTGTGAAATATACGACAAAAATGATCAGGATGAGCGCTGCGGCGGTAATGAAATTGTGTTTTGCCTTTTCGCTGAGAGGTTTACGAGGAGGCCGAGACCGAATTTTCTGAGTCTTAAATGTATTCATTTTTCAAGCTCGCGTTGTGCGCTCGCCACAAAAACTATTGTACCAAAAAAAACCTCTCAGAGTTAGCCTTCCTCGTGGAACCCTTACGGCGTGTAAATGACCGTTACAAAGAGATCGCCGGTGTTATTGATCGATAGCCCAATGCCCATATTGAGATTGGTACCGTCTTTGAGTCCGCTTTGTTTCACGAGTTCCTCCGAGAGCTGTTTTTTCTGGGAAACTTGGATGAGATGCATCTGTACCGAAGAGTCGATTCCGGCATCGCGAATTCGATCAATGAGTTTTTCGTTGGATGCGGACGTTACTCCAAAAAATCCCTCTTGAGTCATGAGTTTTGACCAGTCACGTGCAACACTCCGGAGCGTCGTTTGGTGACTGACAGGAGAGAGGTGTAAGGCAAGTCGTTGATTGTTCGCCGCCGCAAAAAGTTCATTTTCTAAATTTGGAAGATCGCTCTCAAGAATGGGATTCTCCGCAAAATTTTGAGTGACGAAATAGTATCCTTCATCATCTTTCACAATGCCAAGACCGACACGTTGCATCTCAGGATCAATAATAGCGGCTCGATGAATGGGGCTACGCATCAGGCCGGCCTCCACGAGTTCAAGGCTGGAAGCTTTTCCGAGATTTTCACGAATAGGGGTGATGATGTCGGCTTTTTTGCGACGGTCGTCGGGACTATTCCCGGCCGGGTCCACGTGCCCAAAGAAATTTTGATTTACCATATTCTGAGAATGATTTTGGGCAACGGAATTTAAATCGGGCGCAAGCGTTACGCTGTTAAGTCCATGGGCCCCGCGGTCGACATTAATGAGGTCGAGGAGTTTCGCCCGGACAGAATGGAGAGCCCCGAGGGCAGCGGGATCAAGCTCCGGTTCGTTGAGGGCAAAAAAATCGGGGATGAGCGGGATGGCCGTGCCGACATAAACGGGGACGTTGATAACGGCCGATCCAAGCGGATTATTGACCTCAAAAATGTAAGTTCCAACACTCAAAAAATCTTTTTCAACCGTGAAGGAAGTTCCTTCGGAGAGATCGTTCGAGGCAAGGGTAATTTCTTCAACCTGTCCGTTTGGAAGCGTGAGAGCGGCCTTTTTTGAGATCGGTTTTTTCGCTTTTCCTTGAAAAATAAATCGCCCTGGAGCCGGGAGTATCTCCGGGAGACTGGTGACTTCCACGTCGCTATTTTCTATTTTTCGGAAATCTTGAACCGTGAGGGTCATGTTTTGTACATTGCTTGAGGCACCGTCGTGTTCAAGCGACCAGCCCGCCGATCCTTTTTCGAATCCTTCAAAATCTTCGGACGGAGGAGAGAAAGTACTCACCCGTTGTCGGAAGAGGTAATCAACCCGTTTTGTATCTTGGAAAATAATGAGTCTTGTTACCGTTCCCTCGCCGTTCCAGCGGAAGAAGGTTTTTCCTTCTTGGTAGCCGATAGAAATCGTTGTAGGCGCTGTGCCTCCCGCGGGTACTGACGGGAGTTCAGGAAGTACGGAGATGTTTTCTACACGACTCTGGCCGGATCTTCCGGGGATGATGCCAATTTGAAAGTTCCCGGCCTCGCGAAATGAGAGAGGAATCCGGAAATGTTTCCCGGATGTTTTTTCAATGAAATTGGTAGAGTCATCACAGCCTTCGTTTTCGCGACAGAGGAAGATAAAGATCTCGTCGACCGTTGGATTGATGAGATCTCCGTCGATAAAATACACTTCATCTTTATAGAAACGGTTCGGCATGGGGGCCGAGAGAAGAATATTCGTGAAAAAATTAACGCCAATGGTGTCTTCTGGATAAGGGGTAAAATTCAGGGGAACGGTGGATCGAGCAGGGATCTCCTCAACCGGCGGCTGTGGTTCTCCGGGCGTTTTTGGAACGGAGTTTTGAGCTGCGCGTTCCATGAGGAGCGCAAGCGATTCATAGGTAATTTTATCTTTAGAATTAATTTTTTTAGGAAGCGGCGCAGCAAGCATGCCATGTTTTTTTGCATAGGCTTTGCAGGATTTCCATGATTTTTTCTGCTTCCAGTTTTTCGCCCGACACAAGCTGGTTATTGCGAAATTCCAGCTCACTTTTGCTGTGGGAACAAACTTCTTTAACGCTGGAAACACCCCCGCTTTTTTCAAGGCACAGATAGAGGCGGTGGCGTTGCTGTTTTTATTAAGGTCGGAGTAGCATTTTTCTTTTTTTCCTGGCGGAAGCGCAAGTTGCGAGGCAAGTGCTTTGGCAAATGTTATTTTCGGAACTTTTTTTTGCGCTGAATAGGATTTTCCAAACAGCGCCGTCACCTCCTGAGATTGTGCCAGTACGGGGGTAAGGGCAAGAATAACCAATATGCCGATGGTCCCAGCTAAGAGCCAAATTTTTGTTTTCATTTTCATAGGCTTTCTATTATTCTACCACATTTTTAACTTTATTGCGAGGAGCCATTTTGACTTTCCTTACTTCTTTCTATACCTTTGAAACGATATTTTATTACCTCTATCTCTATGAAAAGAACAATCGCTGGGTTGATGCTCATCACGGTGCTTTTTTCTGGTTGCAGCGTTTTTAAGAAAGATCCTCAAAAAGTTGTTGATGAGGGGATCAGAAAAATTGCAGACGTAAAGAAGATGAGTTCGTTGCTCGTGATGAACGGCACGATTCAATCGCCGGCCGGCGAAGTTCCAGCGAAGGTAGAGTTTTCCGTTCAGGTTTCGGGAAAAACCGACACGACCGATAAAGATGCTCCAAAAGTGGACACCACGATGAAGGTTGAAGGAAACGTGGATGACCAAAAAGTTTCCGGTGAACTCTTGTTTAAGTCCGTCAATAAGCAAATGTACATTCAAGTAGGAAGCGTGAAGATTTCTGGCGAAACAGGCAAAGCCCTCGAAGAGCAGCTTGGCTCATTGCTCAATACTTGGTGGTCGGTTCCCCTTGGAGAGCAGAATCCGATTGGAAAATTTACTTCTGAACAGCAGGAATTGCAGGAGCTTTTTAAAACTTCGAAATTTTTTATGAATGCGAAGGAAGAAGGAGAGGAAGAAGTTCAAGGGGTAAAGAGCGTGAGGTATCGCGTGGATTTGGATAAAGAAGCGCTCAAGAAATTCATTTTTGATGCGGCGCGTTTGACGGGAAATCAAGTTTCTCCGGAAGAAGAACTCGCGCTTGGAGAAAGCTTAAAGGATGTGGAGTTCAGCGGTGCCGTATGGGTAGGTGATGATGGGTATCTCCATCGCGTGAAGGGTACGGTCGCCGTAGCGCCAAAAGATGGCCCAAGCAGCTCTTTTGATCTCGATTATTCCAGCTGGGATTACGGGAAGGATGTTGAGGTTGGTGTCCCAGAAGGAGCAAAAGAATTTAATCCACTCATGCTCTTCCCACTCATGGGTGCGTTTGGCGCTTTGGATCAAGGTGCCGGAGATTTGCCCGTTGATGAATCTTTGGGCGTTGATCAGCTCACGCCTCCTCCGGCAGTTGCGCCAAAGAAGTAGTGGTAAAAAAGAAATTTCAGAGAGGTTATTCTCTTTGGTAGAAGGCTTAAATCCTCTGTGTTGGGTTTGGGTTGTCATAAAAATTTCATAAAGGTTTGCTAGGCTGAGCCGTTATGGAGACGGTTTATTCAGTTCTTCAAACCCTACGCCAAATTCTTCTCGAGCGATTGGGTGAACTTTTTCCCGAGCCGGCGGCAAGCCTCGCTGCCGGGTTGTTGCTTGGAGTCAGGCGGAGCATTCCGTATCAAGTGATAACTGATTTTCGGCGTGCTGGGCTGACACACATTTTGGCTATTTCCGGATATAACATTGTTATTCTCATCGTTTTTGTTACGACCCTTTTTTCCTTTCTGCCTCGGAAAATCTCTACATGGATCTCGTTGGGGGTGATTTTTCTTTTTACCATTTTGGTTGGCGCAAGCGCTTCGGTCGTGAGAGCCTCCATCATGGGCTCGCTTTCGCTCATGGCACGTCTTTTTGGCAGGAAATCGGCGGGCATGCGGTCACTCTTTATCACCGGTTTGGCGATGGTGCTTTTTGACCCGAGTATCCTCTTTTCTGATATTGGATTTCAGTTATCGTTTGCCGCCACGGCCGGGATTTTACTCTTTTGTAGGGGACTGGAAGGTTTTTTAAAAATTATCCCGGAGACTTTGGGGATGAGAACGTCTTTAGCAACAAGCCTCGCAGCTCAGGTGTTTACGACCCCACTCATTTTTTGGCATTTCGGAGGGATTTCTTTCATATCGCCCTTGGCGAATCTTGCCGTGCTGCCCCTAGTGCCGCTCCTCATGCTCGGTAGTTTTTCGGCTCTGATTTTGGGAAAAATCCTCGCTGCTCCAACGTGGATATTATTTGAGATTGTGCTTGCGATTATTCACTTCGTCGCTTCGTGGCCGTTTGCGTTCATTGATTTCGGTACTTCATAAACAAAAATTCTTCCAAAATTTCGTTTGGGATCTTTCGGTTCGGTATACACTGGCGTCCAGCCATCAATTTGAAAAGCATACGAGATAATGCGCGTTCCGGCTTTGAGTTCCATTTCAAACTTTGGGCGCATGACTTTTAAAATCTCGGGGAGGAGGTAAAACATCAGGACTTTGGCGTTGTGATAGTTAATCCGGCGAAAATCCCGCATAAGAATTTTCGACGGAGAGCGAAGGAAGAAATTTCTGGTCCGCGCCCACGCATAAACGAGAGGGGAAAGCTCCAGGCCCACCGCATCGGCGGAGTACTGCTTTGCGGCCCAGTGAACCATACGTCCATCACCGCAGCCCAAATCATAGACCCGGTCGCCTGGTTTTAGATCGGCGAGCTCAAGCATTCGTTTCACCCTCGGCATGGGAGTGGGCACCCACGGCGCACCCGTAAGAAACGCGATGATCGTGGGAACAAAAATGAGCCCGAAGATGATGAATTCAATAATGAACCAGAGTTGGTACTGCGTCATATTTTGTATACGTAAATGGTGGGTGTGCCGTTCGCAGGATCTTTGGCAAAAATGCGATATGGTTTTAAGCCCGGGATGTGGAACGTATTGCTCACGATGCGTGTTCCTTTTTTGCATTCCTTTTTAATTTTTGCTGCGAGCCGTGGCATGACATTCGGAATGAGATAACAGAAAATGACATTCGCCCGGCGCAGATTTGCCGCGAAAAAACTCACAAAATGAATTTGGACTTTCGAATGGGCTATCCATTTCCTTAAGAATGCGAGAAAAAAAACGAGGGGAGCGATTTCAAAACCCACCGCTTTTACTTTCACTTTTTTTTCGGCTGCGAGAAGGAGTCGGCCATCACCGCAACCCAGATCATAGACGGTTTCTTTAGGTTTGAGGTCGGCCGCGGAGATCATTTTTTGCACCACTCGGTTCGTACTGGGCACATAAGGAACCAAGAAAAACATGTGTACAAAAACCGTCGCGATGAGGAGCACAAAAAACCCAAGGAACAAAAGTAATGCAATATCGATGATCATAAAATCACTCTATTATATCACGTTTTGTAGGAACGATCGAGAGGAGATATCCGCCTAAAAAGTAGAGGAGGATGTTACTCGTGATGGTTGAAAAGTTCACGCTCTGAAAGAGGAGGAGGGTAAAAAGCGCTATAGTGGCCGCTGAAAAGTATTCGTCGAGTGATTTTTCAAGAGCGAACCGTCGGATACTTTTCCAGAGAATCGTCAGGAAAAAACCAACGTATCCGATAAACGAAAAAAATCCCCTTGTAACAAGGATATCAATGAGTTCGCTGTGGGTGCGATCGATATAAAAAACATCATTGGCCTTGAGACGATCTGGGAGATACGGTTCAATGTTATTTTTAATGGCGTCTTGGCCAAAGCCTGTAAGTGGCCGGCTCAAAAAGAGCTGTGTGCCGGCTTTCCACAAAGAGAGCCGAGTTTTGAGGGAAGTGAGATTTTCGCTTTTTACGGAGAGGCGTTCGAGAGAAGGTATAGGGTTTGACTGTTGAAGGATGATGCCACCGATGCCGAGAACTACGAGGAGTACGGTAACGGCGAGCATGGCAAACCCCTGTTTTTTTATTGCTTTCAAAACACCCCATAATAAAAATCCCATTATCACTGCTATCCAGGCGCTTCGCGAGCCGGTAAGGAAGAGGGTTACGAGTGTGATTCCGAGGAAGATCCAAAACAGAGCCGTCATCACCAGGTGGCGTTTTTTACTCAGGGCAAGAACAAGAAACGGGAGCGTTGTGATGAGAAATACCGCAAGAAAATTTGGATTTCCGAATGTTCCATACACGCGGTCATAAAAAAAAGACGGATGCATCCAAAGGAAAAAACTTTCGCTTTCAAAAGAGATGGCGTAGGGGAAGAGGGCCGCCCCCTGACTTACAATAAGGGCTGCGACGAGCCACCCAAAAATACCTTTTGTTTTTTCGCGCGGATGGCGATGGAAAAAAAAGTACGTTACAAACAAAAGGAGTACATAATGGATATGGGTGAGCAGTCCCTGAAATCGGAACGGGGCCCCCATGAGTGAAATGCTGCGGTCCGAAGAGAATGCGTAGGCGAGGGTTTCTCCAAACAGAAAAATGCCGAGGAAGATGAATGCTTTCGGTATGGACTTTATTTTTGGCGCACCCTGAAAAACGAAATCAACGATGGTCACGATCGTTAAAAATCCCACAGCGATAATGAGGAGAAACAGTTTCGGAAATTCAAAAATGTCCGTTGAGGAAAACGGATTTATCAAAAGCGCTGAGCCCAATAAGGTCAGGCCCAGCGCGTAATGTTGGATGAAACGAAGATTCATGGGAATCATGGCATCGGTCCTTTTTCTTTCTTCGCTTCCTTACATACTTGTTTTCTGTAATCGCGCACCGCCTTTATTTTCGCCTTAATATCCTCTGCCGACAGCTGAAGACTCAGCCCGACGGCACGAATATCTTTGATGCGTTGTCGGTAATCTTTTTGTGCTTCTTTGCATAGCTGTCGTGCCGACGTGAGCGGCGGCGCATATCCGTATTTCGCCTCGAAGCAAATAAGTTTTTTATAGTCTTTGAGTTGATCAATGCGATACCTAATTTCTTCCGGAGAAAGCTGGAGGCTTAACCCGGTAGCTCGAATAGCGGCGACACGTTTACCGTAATTTTGCCGTACGTCTTTGCAAAGGCTGACGGCCGTGAGGGGGGCCGAACCGCCATCCGTGGCGTCCATAGAGTCATCGAGCGCGAGGGCGTTTCCAAAGGTAAAGATGGAAAGCGCAAACATGGTAACGACAGAAATACCCGCGGCAATAAGTTTTCGAGGCATATAGATTTTGATTAGAATATAGGCTAATTTGAGGCTACTCTTCCATCTTTCCTATGTCAATTCCGCGGTTTTTTCGTCAGAATATTTTCTTTCTCATGGGTTTTGGAGTATTGATCGGGACCGTGGCCTTCATGCTCGTCTTGCCTTTTTTAAAGGAGCGTATTTTTTATCGTTTCATCAGCCAGGTACAGCATCGTCCGGATTTCGTTACCACACAGCTCGTGGTCGCGGCAAAATATGAAGGGGCGGATGATTATCTCGTTGACTACGGAACTTTCCGATGGATTCATCCGGGGTCGAATTTTAAACTTTTTACGGCAGCAGCAGCGCTGCAATATCTGCATCCGGATTTTTCCTTTTCTACATTTCTCTTTCTCCGCCGCGACGGATGGGCCGAGCATCTCGTTCTGCGAGGCGGCGGCGATCCCAGCTTTAAGCAAAAAGATTTTTCGGGTTTTGTAGAAGCGGTAAAAAAACATGGGAAAATAAGCGGTGATATTTTTTACGATGATTCATATTTTGAAGGTGAGCAACTTGGCCCGAGCTGGGGACAGGACTGGGTGAATGAGTATTTTGCCGTGCCGATCACCGGGTTACAAATCAACGATAATTTGCTGGAAATTCGAGGTCTGGAAAATGAAAAAACCAAGCGTTTTGAGCTTACCACTCAGCCACTCGAACAGTATCAGCCAATCATAGATGAAATGACGTATTTTGATGACCCGGAAAAATTAAAACGACCCGTTACCGCTTTTCTCGATAATAATGGAAGGGTTATCTTAAAAGGAGATTCTCTCCCCAGCTTACCTTTTTCTGCTTTTGCGGTAATCAAGGATCCGAGCCGGTCCACGGCGGAAGTTTTGAAACAAGAACTCGTGAAGGCGAATTTGATTTCCCCGGCCGCAAAGGTGAAACGATTTACTGGAAAAAAACCAGGCGAACTCCTCTTTCAATACCAGTCGGCTCTCCTCAAAGATCTCGTCTATCGGATGCTCAAATTTAGCAAAAATAATTATGCGGAAACGCTGGTTCGAACGCTTGGAAGGCAAATGCAAGCGCAGGGAACCCAAGCACAGGGAGTTGAAGTCCTCGATGATTTTCTTGACGAAGCGGGAATATCCGAAAGTGCAATTCATGCGGTTGACGGTTCGGGACTTTCTCCGCAAACGAGGGTTTCAGCGGATGCCATCGTAAAGCTTTTTGAGTATGTTAATAAACAGGAATGGAACGATCTTTTTTGGAACTCACTCCCCCAATCGCAGGTTGACGGGACTCTCAAAAACCGCTTTGCGAACGCGGGTTTGCAGCACACCGTGATTGCAAAAACGGGGACGCACGAATTTTCATCAAGTCTTTCAGGAAAAATTCTCCGTGAAGATGAAGGCCGGAAAAATATTCTTTTTTCGATTCACGTCTATAACCATCCGTTTTCCACCGAAGAAAGTGTAACACGTGTGGTTCCCATCATCGACAAAATCGTTGCGCTGCTCGACCAGCAGTTTTAGGCGGCCACTTTGAGGAGATCAACCGTCGGATCAATCTTTTCCGCCATACTGCGAAGTTTTGACGCATCCGCTCCCGGAAGCCGCTCAGATGCGAGCGTCACCCATGCGGCCGTGAGCTCTGCTTTTTGATGATTTTCTACGAGCTGCTCAAATTGCTCTGCTGTGACCGCTTCTTTTCGTTCATTGAGAAGGCTCATATTGGTCGCTTTTGAATCCGATTGCTGCTTGGGTTTGAGATATTCTTTGAGATGATGCCGCGCTTCGCCATGGTGCTGGAGTTGTTCGAGATAAATAACTTGAGCTCGGTCGACTTTTCCGCCTTTTTCTGCGGTTTTTTCTGCAATGGCCTCGGTTTTCTTCGCATCCGTGGAAATTTCCGCCCGCCGACGTAAAACCCTCGATTTTTTCAACATCGTGAACAGGAGACGAGATTGAGTGAGCGATGAATCCTGAAGGGTGGTTTGAAGGGTATGACGCAAAGCCGTTTCTGAATATTGATTCCCCGGTGTTTCATGGACTGCGGTTTTTCCGAGTTTCTTCCGGAGTTCTTCGGTCAGCGGTTTGCGGCGATCGAGGTCGTAATTTCGAAAACGGAGATCCCAAGGAGTACGCTCGTGCTGGGGCACTCCATGGAGGAGTTCATAGAAAGCATCTTTTACTTTTTCGCGCTCGGGATTGTCGAGATCAGATTTGCCGAGCCGTTGGCGTTTTTGAGGAAGTGGAAGATTTTTAAACCACGCGCGGTATGCCGGCATACTCAGCGGCGAGAGCAGATTATCGCGCACCTTGCCTTCCATTTTTTCCTCAAATGCGTCTATGAGTTTTTCAGTTTCAAAGTGCTCGGCGGGTTTTCCTTCCCCGTCGGTTTTTGCCACGGCACCAATCGACCTCAGGAGGAGTTCTCGGTCTTTCACCCCACTTTCTTTGAATTGCGTACGGTATTTTTCCTGCATTTCCGGCGGAAGTTTTAAAAATATTGCCTTGAGCTGTTTATGCTGTGTGATGAGTTTTTTTACAAGTGCCTCACGGGCCTGCAAATCTCCCTTTAGAAATTCATCACGATGCTCTCTGCGTACCGCTTCGGGAATTCTTTCGTTATCAAGCGCCCGTTTGCCAAGGAAGGTGTCGAGAATTTCACGGCGCTTCGGGTTATGGAGATCGCTATTTTTTTCTTTCACATATCTTGCTTTTTCCTCATACGAAAGACCCTTAAACCATTTCAGGTATCTCTCTTCGCTTTCTTTCGAGAAGCGGCCAGCCCCAGTTTCTTCCCGTATTTGTCGCGTGTAATCTTGTTCCAGTCGTTCTACGCTTTTTTCCGCTTCATTAAAATGAGCGATGAGCGTTTTGAGGGTGTTTGGGTCGGAGCTTTTAGAATCGCCCTCCAGAAACTGAAGCGCGCTCTTTTTGTCTTTTTCGCTTAATGAACGGCTCTGCCATACGAGGGTACGGTATTGCTGCTGCAGTCGTGTTACGTCATTTTCTGCGGGCTGCTTATCATTCTGTTCCTGCGGGGTCGCGAAAGATTCCATGGGGGATGCCATTATAACAGAGAAAAACGGCCAAAACGTATTTAACTACAGCCGGACGTCTCACCGCATTCCAGGCATTTGTAGCAGGCTCCATTGCGAACCATCACAATGCCGCACGTACCACACATAGGCGCATCTTCATTATTAAGCGCAAGGACCATGTTCGTTTGGGCCTTTTCAAGCTGTGCCTTGGTGCGAATAGCGGCTCCGGCGCTCGCTGGAGCGCTATGGGGACGATTTTCTGCATAGAGTTTTACTTCCGGCGCTGGTGGAAGTTCCGCCGGTAGTCTTTGGAGGTGCACTGGATTTGTTTCCGCATACGCACGCTCGATCAGCTCCTCGTTGTGGTATTTTTTTGCAGTCTCTTTTGGAAGGAATTTGAGGGCGAGGTATCGGCCAATGTAATCCACAATGGATTTTACGAGCGGAATATTTCTATTCCCCGTCATGCCACTCGGCTCAAAGCGTGAATGGGAAAACTTCGCCACGAGGACTTCGAGCGGCACACCGTACTGAAGGCAGAGAGAGATTGTGAGGGCAAAGGCGTCCATAATACCGGAAAGAGTGGAGCCTTCCTTGCTCATCTTAATGAAAATTTCTCCCGGTGAGCCCTCGTCATAGAGACCAATGGTGATGTATCCTTCGTGATTCGCCACAACAAATTTGTGCGTAATGGAATGTCGTTCAGCCGGGAGCTTCCTGCGAATAGGCCGAGCTGTTTCGGCTGCTACCGCGTCCTGCAGCTGTTTGGCGTCAACGGTTTCATCGCTCTGTTCTTCCTCAAACTTGAAAAGCGCCGCATAGGTAGGATCTGCCGCGGACGTGTTGAGCGGTTGAGAAAGTTTGCTTCCGTCGCGATAGAGGGCGACAGCTTTAAGCATGTATTCCCAGCTTAAAAAGTAGGCTTTCTTGACATCTTCGAGCGTGGAATCCTCAGGCATGTTGATGGTTTTACTGATGGCTCCACTGATGAAAGGTTGTGCTGCCGCCATCATGCGCAGGTGCGCTTCCCACGGAATAGATCGTTTCCCCTTCTTTCCACAGCGATTCGCACAATCAAAAATCGGGTAGTGAATTTCTTTGAGGTGCGGTGCGCCTTCAATAGTCATGGTTCCGCACACGTATTCATTGGCCTCTTCAATTTGCTCCGGGGTAAATCCGAGAAGCTGCAGAATGTCGATGTTCGGATCTGCGAGCATTTCGTCCGTGAATCCAAGAGCGTTTCGGCAGAACTCATCGCCAAGGACAAAATGATTGAAGGCGAAACGGAGATCAAAAATCGAAGTAAGTTGGGTTTCAATGATGAGGAGCTCTTTTTCGGTAAATCCATGTTCCCTGAGGGATTTTGCATGGATGTGGGGACAGCCCTCAAGCGTGCCGCGGCCCTTGACGTAATTTTCCATATCTTTAATTTGCGCATCGGTATAATCGAGCGCCTTGAGCGCTTTGGAAACGGATTGGTTTACAATTTTCATGTAGCCGCCCCCCACGAGTTTTTTGAATTTCACGAGCGCAAAATCGGGCTCAATTCCCGTGGTGTCACAATCCATGACGAGTCCGATGGTTCCCGTTGGTGCGATGACGGTTACCTGCGCATTGCGGTAGCCATGTTTTTCGCCGAGAGAAAGGGCGGAGTCCCAACACTTCCGCGCGGCTTTCAGAAGATATTCCGGGCAGTATTTTTCTTGAATGCCGTGAGGAGTGACGGTGAGCCCTTCGTATTCTTTTTTTGATGCATGGTAAGTTGCACGACGATGATTGCGCATGACGCGAAGCATCGACTGTTTGTTGTGCGAATACCTTGGGAACGGGCCGAGCACTTTGGCAAGCTCGGCGGAGGTGGTATATGACTGTCCGCAAAGAATGGCTGTTACCGCACCGCAAATGCCATACGCTTCTTCGCTGGAGTAGGGAATCCCCATTTGCATAAGGATGGTGCCGAGGTTCGCATATCCCAAACCGAGCGTTCGAAACTCATACGATTTCTTCGCGATTTCTTTGGATGGGAATTGTGCCATCAAAACTGATATTTCGAGCACGACAGTCCAAAGGCGGCTCGCATGTTGTAGGCCTTCGGTATCGAGTGTGAGGGTTTTTGGATCATAAAACTTGGAGAGATTGATGGAGGCGAGATTACAGGCGGTATCATCCAAAAACATGTATTCGGAGCAGGGGTTACTCGCATTAATGCGGCCATCCGTCGGACAGGTATGCCATTCGTTAATGATGGTGTCATATTGGAGCCCCGGATCTGCACAGGCCCATGCGGCATAGGTAATATCATTCCAGAGTTTTTTGGCCGAAACACGTTTAGCGGCTTTCTTATCAACGCGATTCATGAGGTTCCACTCTTCTTCATTTTCTACAGCTCTGAGGAATTCGTTGGTAATGCGGATTGAGTTGTTGGAATTCTGGCCGGAGACGGTGAGGTAGGCTTCGGAACGGAAATCCGTGTCATAGGTTTTAAAATCGAAATCTTCCGGCTGTATTCCCTGTGAAGCAAGCATGAGAACGCGTTTAATGTAATTGAGAGGAACATGCGCTTCGTGTGCAGCCCGGATGAGTTTTTTGAGCTGGGGATTCTGTTCAGGATCAATGCCTTTTTCGTGAGCGCATCCAAGAATTCGTTTGAGATGTTCGTAGCAAATGTAGGAGCCGGCGTGGAGTGCAGCGACTTTTTCTTCTTCTTTTACTTTCCAAGTAATAAAATCTTCCACTTCTGGATGATCAATATCGAGACACACCATTTTAGCCGCTCGTCGCGTGGTGCCGCCGGATTTTATGGCGCCAGCCGCACGATCAATGGTAGCCAAGAAACTCATGAGGCCGGATGATTTGCCTCCCCCGGAGAGGCATTCATGTTTTCCCCGAATGGCGGAGAAGTTTGTTCCCGTACCGCTGCCATATTTAAAGAGCCGCGCTTCGCGAGTGATCAAATCAAAAATTCCGCCTTCATTCACAAGATCGTCTCGAACCGATTGAATGAAACACGCATGGGGTTGCGGGTGGGTGTATGCATCGGTCGATTTTTTTATTTCTCCAGAAGCCGGATCAACGTAATAGTGTCCCTGTGCTTCGCCGGTGATTCCGTATGCGAAAGCGAGTCCGGTATTAAACCACTGGGGAGAGTTCGGCGCTCCCATTTGATGAATGAGCATGTATTGCATTTCATCTTCAAAAGTTTGCGCGTCTTCTTTTGTGGCAAAGTATCCGTATTTTTCACCCCAATGCCTCCACGTTCCGGCGAGCCGATGCATGACTTGTTTCGCTGACCATTCGCTTCCTAGGCGCCCGCCCTTAGAATCCGGTACGCCTTTTTTCCGAAAGTATTTTTGCGCGAGGATATCCGTGGCAACCTGAGTCCAGCCGCTTGGAACTTCCACATCTTTCATCTCAAACACCGCCGATCCATCGGGATTCGTAATACGCGAAGTGCGAAGTTCATAGGTGGTCGAGTCGAGAGGGTCTAAACCCTTTTTCGTGAAGCGACGAGGAATGGAAAGACCCTTTTGCTGAGTACGACGAGAGTTTATTTTGGTTGCCATTGAAGTAAGGGGATTAAAAAGCCAAAAACACAATATGTTGTGTTCAAAAGTGAACTTTACCCCCATATGTTGTGCCTCACAATATATTTAAATCAAAATACGGTTGCGCCGAATCTCCTAATCTGTTTAAGCGAAACTAACAAATGACCACAAAAATTTTGTATTCGGCGATAAGAATAAGAAAAACGCCTCCTGTCATAAATCTTCAACAAACGCCCCGAGAGATTTGACGATTTGTGTCTTTATTTTTAAATCGTATTTTCGGGATTGAATTTTTGGGAAGGAGGTCTAACATACCCTTTCAGCAGTCTATGAATTCGTCCGAAAGTAACGACAGCGAGCCTCCGCCAAGCGCCCATCCGCTTTTTGATCGTCTCAGAGAGAAGGTGCTCGTGAAACGTCCGGTTTTGCGAAAAATTCTCGCGAAGAGAGGCCAGAAAAATCTCCTTGAGTATGCCCATGACTACGTGGATGTAAATTTAAATCCGCCTATTCAGAAAAGGCAAAATGACATGCTAGAAACTATTTTTGAAGCCGTCGAGGCGCGATTTGGAAAAAAGCTCGCGTGGTCGGTTTTGCGGCAACTCGAAGAGTATTATTTTGTTTCCACTGCGGACCACGTCGGCCCCCTCACGCATCCTTTTTTCGTAAATTCCAATCTTTTGACGGCCTCATCAATGCTTTCGCGTCGTGAGCGAGTGCTCCAGAACATCGTGGTGTTAGCGTGTGCGGATATTTCTTTTAATAATTCTTCTTTTCCGCGCGGGTTGCTCTTTCATGCTTCTGGTAAAAAGGGTTTGCAGTTTCACCGAATCCCTTTTTTGTCAGCGAAACCAAAAGTACAAACCGTCTACCGTATGCCTCCGTATGGCGCCGAAGAGATCAAAAAAGCATTTAACGTCCTGCGGACGAAATTTGACGAGGGAGACATCGAAAAACGTCCGTACGAAACACTCCATCAGCTCATCCAAGAAATCTATAATCAGCCGGAGATTTTTGCGTGTAAAAATTATGCCGAGCAGATGAGCAAAACGAATTTTCATCTCTGGAGGAGGTTTTTTGAGGCGAGCAACGTGAAACTCCCAAATCTTATTCACCTGGAACAAGAAGAGATCGTCGTACGGCTACTCTCAAAATACCACCTCGCCAAAGACACCATCATTAACCACATTCTTTTTGATCCCGCGTATGAGCACTACCTCACGACTTATTTCGAGGGAATTTTTGGTTCATTTTCCAGGAAAGATTCGACCGGCACCTATCTCTTCTGGGCTTTGCCGGAGGGTCAGCGCGACAACTTACAGCTCTGGAGAAAGGGAAATTACCTTGTTTCAAAAGACGAGTCATACAAGATTGAACTCCATCCGGAGGTTATTAAAAAAGCCATGGAATCAAAAGAGCTCATTCCCGGTTTGTTACTCAATTTTATTACGTTGAGTTTTTATTATGGCCTGAAATGTTTGGGCGGATTTAATCAGGTTAATTACCTCACCCTCATGAAAAATTCGTACATCCGCATGAATGTGGATTTGGAAAACTATCGGAGTATTGAAGTCTGCGCTCGTTCACAAACAAAGGAGATGTGTGATGGATTAACATTTGCGTTTTTGAAAGATCCCAGCAACGGGTTAACCCTTGCGACGGGCCTTGATCTCATTCTTTACGGAAATAAGCGAAGCTGGAAAGATTTACTCTCGGTTGCCAAGAATATCACCTTTGATGAAGCCTTGAGCCCCCTCATGCCGGAAATTTACCGGATTTCCTATGAAGAAAACGAGTGGGAGCCGGATTTGCTGACGGTTCAGGAAAAAGACATCAGCAAGATGCTCAATTTGGAAGCGAAAATAAAGCCGTGTGTTACGCTCGCATAGCGTGCGAGATTTTTTTATGCTCATTTTTCAGCAGCATAAGGGTGTTGGCCGGGTGATACCCACCCGGCACCCGCCTGAGCTTGGTGCGAAATCGCGAGATTTTGTTTTTTCAAAACGGCCGCTTCTGAAGACTCTCTTTCAGGAAAACCGGCAAAAAAATCTACGTCAATTTGCTGCGGATAATTTAAAAAGCATTTCCGTCCCGGCTGACTCGTCTCGCCGCAATGAACTTCTGGAGTCATGTCAAAAAATAATAGAAAAACGGCTCGGTTCGGACACAGCGCGAGGCCTGAGAGATCAGCTGCAAAAAGGCTACTTTGCGTCGACCGCGGATCATCATACCTCCTTAAATATGGCGCTTCCCATTTGCTCTAATATTCTGTTGGGAGAGGGGATGAAAGAGGTGTTTTCGGGCGATCGGTATGTGCTCGTACTGTCCTGCTCGAGCGTTTCCCAAAATAACGAAGATTTTCCCCGCGGACTGCTCTTTCATGAAAAAGAAAATGGTGTCTTTGTGCAAAAGCGCGCGGCGCTGCTTCCAAGTAAAAATCGAAATAGCGTGGTGTATGGGTTTCGGCCATGGAACGAGCAGGAGGTTCTTGAAGCACAGAAAGAAATTCCCGCGAATCGTAACGATATCGCCGGAATCCTTGAGGATTATAGAGCTCAAGAAGTTCTCGAGAGCGAGAGTCTTTGCGAGCAGATTACGAAGGTGAATTTCCGTTTGTGGCCAAAGCTTTTTCCGAGAGCGGCCGCCATACCGATCTATCTTGAATTTGAGGAATTGGCGAGCCAGCTTTTGCAGGATCATCATTTGGGGCGTGATTCTGTTATTTTCAAGCTCATGTTTGACGACTCCTATGGTGAAATTTTAAAAAAACTTGTAAAAGATTTTGAGGATTTTGTACGGCAGGGGAGTGCTGAAACCCATTTTTTCTGGGGCCTTTCGCCAGAGAAGAATTATCGCTTGAGGCTTATGCTGGAAGGGGGAAAGCTCATGACGGCCGAGCGAGACTTTTCAGTCCCGTGGAATGCCGACAGCCTCGCCGAGGCGCTCCGAAAAAAAATGGTTATGCCGAACATGTTTTTGGTATTTCTCGTTTTGCACCTCTATTATGGTTTGAATTGTTTTGGGGGATTCAATCAAATCCACTATCTCGACGCTATGGAAAGAACATACCAAAAGTCAGGGATAGATCCGCTCTCTCCAAAAACGAATTCAGTTCTTTTCCATTACGGGCTTCAGTTTCTTTTTTTGAAAGACGATCACGGCGAGGTCCTGCCCATCAACGGACCGGACGTTTCTTGCTTCGGTCAGGAAGGTTGGTGGCAGGAGCTTGGACGCTTTCTGGATACCGCTTCGTGGGAATCAGTTTTTGATCAAAGTTGCTCTATTTATTATAAAGTGCTTTCGTGAGAGTTATGAAAGTTTGTTTTAACGGAAAATTTGTAGAGGAAAGTATGGCGCGCATTTCTGCCCTCGATAATGGTTTTCTTTACGGAGATGGGATTTATGAAACCATGCGAACTTACGGCGGGAAAATTCTGGAGCTTGATCTCCATTTAGAGCGTCTCGCAAAATCGGCAAAATTTGTTGGAATTCGATTGCCCGTTTCGCTTTTGATTTTACGACGATGGTGTTTACGTCTCTCCAAAGTGAACCATCTGGGTGAAAGTCGTATGCGCATCACGCTTTCCCGCGGCGCCAATGGTTTCGATTTTTTGACATGTCGAAAGCCGACCCTGCTCATCACCTGCGAAAAACTCGTGATCGATCAGAGAGATGCCACAAAAGGCGTCTGCGCCATTACCATGCGGCTCACGCGGGTTTTGCCCGAAATTAAGACGCTTGGTCTCACCCACATGATGGTGGGGTATCGCGAGGCGGCCAAAAAACCGGCGCAAAAAATTTATGAAGTTATTCTCATTGACGAAAAAGGTTTTGTGCGCGAAGGGGCGTCGACCAATATTTTTGTGATAAAAAAGGGGGTTGTTTTCACGCCGGCCCGAAACATCTTAAAAGGTCTCACTCGCAATAGGGTGATGCAATTGGCCCGCAAACTCGAATTAAAAATGCGTACGATTGATTTTAAAACCAAAGCGCTTGCGAACGCCGACGAAATATTTTTGACGAATCGGCCGCGTGAAATCATCCCGGTAATTCGTTTGAACGGGAAAAGAGTGGGGAAGGGAATGCCCGGACCCGTCACGAAAAGATTGATGGCCGCCTATCAAGGATATATTAAACGTTCGCTTTTTTATTCTTCTTGAGATAGAGCCCGATGCCGATGAAAAGGGCCGCCAAGCCGCCGAATGCGAGGACTGGGATGAGTGGGAAGTTTTGAGTTTTCCCCTCTCCTTTCAATTGAATCGCCACCGGTCTTGGATGACTATCCAGTGGTGCCGCTTGGGCCGTTTGGATGATACTGAAGCGGAGTTTTGCTGGGGGGCTCTGGGTGGATTCTTCCGGCTTTGTGGCATAAATGACCACTTCGTGATCGCCCGTTTCGAGCGGTCGAGGAGAAATTACTTCAAATGAACCGCTCTCAACATCCGCAAGAATAGCTGAAGTGAAAATAGCGCTTGAGAAAGTACCTATCACCATAGTTGAAATATCGGCGAGCCCAGTAACACGCACTTTTCCATCAGCGGTAGCAGAAATTTTTATGTCTTTCAGCCCCGCGACGTCAATACCCTCGATACTTTGAACTTCCGGTTCCGGGATGGAAGCATTTTCCACAACATCGACAAAGACTGGATCGGACTGTACCAGTTCGGAATCGGTACTATCGAGTGCGCTCGTAAACCACGACGAAGGAAGGAATCCAAGAGGATGCGATGGTTTTTCTTTGAGCTGGAAGACAAAATTTCCCGTAGAGAATTTTTGGTTTATCGCATAAACGAGCTTGCCGTTGTCCGATGTCGTTTTGGTCTCGATGGTGGTTTCTTTTCCTTGCGGATTAACGGCCACGAGATTGAAGGTTTTATTTTTCGGACACGCCGCAAGAATGGTAAAACCTTTCGCTGCCAGCACATCGCCGTTCGCGATGCTCATAGAACATTTCTTTTCTACCGTAGCGGCATCTTTTATTCGGAGGAGTTTTTTCTCCAAGGGGAGGAGATTTGTTTTTGCAGAAACCTTTTCATGCGGATTGATACCAAGCAAAATGGCTACTTCATCAGAAGTACCACTTTTTTCCGTACCCTGTTTTGAATTTTTAATAACCACGCCATATCGTTTTTTACTATTTTCACGAATGGCTGTCACTTTTTTCTGTGCCTTTTTCTTTTTATAAGCTTTATAAATCGATACTTGTGCTTCCTTCTCGGATTTTCCTTGATCTGTGATAAGCCTTGATTCCTGGACTCTTAAGTCTGCCTGGAATCTTACGAGCTCCTCGTCAATCCTTGAAGGGAATGTCTCAAGTTGGTCCGGGACGCCGTTGCTGTTCCTATCCTCAAAGAGAGGTGTCACCGGCGTAGGCGGAGACGTAAAAATCTCTTCAAACACGGGGGTCGCGGCAATGGCCTCCTCGAGCATTTTTTGTTTTTCTGCTTCTTGTTTTTGTCTCGCGGCGAGTTCCTCTTCCGCTCTTGTCCGAGCTTCTTCCTCCGCCTTTTTTCGCAACTCCTCTTCTTGAATGAGCCGTATTTCTTCCTCTGCTTTCTTTTGAGCTTCTTCAAGTTGTTTTTGTTCCTGCGTCGCTTTGAGAAGAGCTTCTTCTTCGGCAGCCTTCTTGAGCGCTTCTGCCTTGAGCGTCTCTTCTTCTGTGAGCGCTTTCTTCACCTCTTCAGCCTTACGGAGATCCTCCTCCTTTTTGGCCTCAGCCGCTTTCACTTCAGCCGCTTTCTGGGCTTCTTCCAATTTTGCCGCCTGATCAATTTTCTTTAATTCCTCAACCTTCTTTAATTCCGCTGCTTTTTTTAAGTCTATGGCCTTCTGAAGGGCGGCTTGTTTTTCCGCTTCTATTTTTTTCTGTTCCTCTGTTTTTTCTTCAGGATCCGTTGTTTTTACCGGCTCTGGAGTTTTGATTATTTCCGGCTTACAGGTCTGGCTTTCCGCTGGTTTTGGAGTTTTTGCACCACAGTCATCAATCAAGGTACAGGTCCTTTTTTGGACGAAGTCCGCAGAACAAGTACTCCATGGTTTGCAAGAATAGGTATCTTTTTCACAACTTTCTTCTTCATCTCCACAATCGGTACATGCCTCATCCGTTTCTTCATCGTCAGTTTCTGTCTGGGCTAAAAGGACAGCCGCAGAGTTTGTGCGGAGCGCTTGGGTAGCCGAGTAAGAAAGCGTGAGGAGTAAAGAGAGTACACCAACGATCAAGAGGGTTTTCTTCATATGTTTTAGTTTTAATTTTATTGTTTAATTTTACCATTTTTTCCTACCTTTTGTAAAGAGCCGCCTCGCAGGCATCTTTAAGAACTTCTCCGAGAATTGGATGGCTGTGGATATTGAGCATGAAATTTTCCAGGGTAAGTCCGTGGGTTATGGCAAGGGAAGCTTCCCCAACGAGTTCTGTGGCCCGTTCCCCTATAATATGAATACCGAGAATTTTGTGGGTTGATTGATCCGCGATGATTTTTGCGAACCCATCACGACTGCCGATAATAAGGGCTTTTGCATTGGCGCTGTAGGGCGCTTTTCCAATAATGATTGGTGTTCCTGTTTGCTGCAGAGCTTGTTCCGTGAGTCCAATGGAGGCGATTTCCGGTGAAGAAAAAATGGTATTCGAGACGGTTTCATAGCGAAGCGGTTTTGGTTTTTTCCCAAGGATCACTTCTGCCGTGATATCTGCCTCGCGTTCAGCGGAGTAGGCGAGGAGCGCTTTGCCTGCGAGGTCGCCGATGGCGAAAATATTCGGCACATTCGTTTGAAAATAGTCGTTCGTTTCAACGCCTCGTTTACCGATAGTGATGCCGCTTTTTTCGAGACCGAGACCTTCCGTGAGCGGTTTTCTCCCCACAGCCACGAGTACCTTTTCAAAATTTTTGGTTTGTTCAGGGGTAGCCGTAGTTTTGGTGAGGATGGTTATGTTTTTTCGACTGAAGAGGCGCGCGAGTTCCATGGAAATTTCCTGATCTTCATTCGGTAGGAGTCGTTCGCCTCTTTCTACGAGGGTAACTTGGCTTCCGAGTGCATTAAAAATAGAAGCAAACTCCACCCCCACGGCACCGGCTCCTATAATAAGGAGCGATTTTGGCACCTCGGGAAGATCGAGAATTTCGTGACTGCTGATGAATTTTTCGCTTTGCGGAAATTCTGGAGGAAAGAGAGCTTTTGATCCTGTGGCGAGAATGATATGAGTGGCCTCCAGTATTTCGGTGCCGCTTGCCGAAGTAACCTGAATGGTCGTGTTGGTGTGGAGCTCGGCGCGGCCCTCAATAATTTTTACACCTGCCTTTTCTAGGACAAATTTGAGTCCTTTTTTGAGCTTATCAACTACTTGAGCCCGGCGTTGTTTCATTTCCTGCCAGTCGAGACGGGCGTTATCAACCTGAATGCCAAACGTTCGTGCTTGCGAGATTTTTTCAAAAACCTCCGTTGCCCAGAGGTAAGTTTTTGTTGGAATGCAGCCATAATTCAAACATTCCCCACCTATGTCATACGAAACCAAGGCGACGGATTTTCCAGCCAGCGCGAGTACTTTTGCTGCCCGACTTCCTCCCGGCCCAGCCCCGACAATGATGACATCATATTTCATGGAGGTTCCCTACGTGAAGCACCTAGCGTTTTTTATTCCAATCCGCCGACCCATACTTCTCTTTTCTCAACTCTTCCGCAAGCGTTTTTTCGCTTGGCGTAAGCTGTCCGGGCACAAATTCGATATTGGGAAATTCCTCGACAAAACCCTTCTGGAGAGCCCCGAATGCTTCTTCGAAATTCACTTCGCGGCCGAGTACCGCGCTGACACTCGTCACACGCTGTTTTACGTCCTCAATAAGCTTCCCCTTCAATTTTTCGCTCGGCACCTTGAGGAGCGAAAACATTTTATCGACATCGACTTTTAAGAGAATGGTGCCGTGCTGCAAGATGACGCCGTTTTTGCGCGTCTGCGCATTCCCAGAGATTTTTTTAAAACCTCCATCAACGGAGAGCACAATGTCGTTAAGGGGAACAAATTGAGCCGTGAGTCCAAAGTGCGCGAGGCCTTTTAAAATTCCGCCGCAGATTTTTCCGTACGATTCCAAAATCCCCGATGGCACGAGCCCCGCAGATTCCGGAATATGTACGCTGTAGGTTATTTCATGTTCGTGGAGCACCGCGCCGCCGCCAGTAATACGCCGGACATAATCAACCCCAAGTTTTTCGCATGCGCTCAAATCCACTTCTTCTTCCAGGCTTTGGAAGTAACCAATGGAAATGGCCGCCGGAGTCCAGCCGTAAAAACGCAAACCGGGGAGGCAGTCGCCGCGTGCGATATGTTGGAGTACCGCGTCGTCGATTGCCATGTTGTCTGCTGCAGACTGAAAGCCAGTATTGAGAAGGCGAAATTGCATAGGGGGGAGGCTTATTGAGCGCTAAGAACCGTCGAAACTAAAGATTCGGTATCAAGGCCGAAGAAATTCGTCGGGGTGGTGCGTAAAAATTCACCAATTTTTGCCGCGAGCGCTTCTTTTTGTAATTCGCATCCACACAAATACGTCTCGAGTTTTTCGATGTTTTCTTCCGGATACAGGAAAAAATCGCCGGTGATTTTTATCGAATCGATTTTTCCGCCGCTCTCTTCCACAAAAATCTTTAACAGTTTTCCGTTCGGAACTTTAAAAATTGCTTTTTTCATAAAAGGCCTCGTATACTATAGTCTGTTATGTCGGAAGCGCAACATACAAAACCAAACCCGTGGATGATATCAACTTTGGTGCTTGCGGGAGTCGTGGTTGGTTTTGCTGCCGCGCAACTTCCTTCTCTTCTTGGGAAGAAAAGTTCACAGTCTCCACCTGCTCAACAAGCTCAGCCGCAGGCTCCAAAAGCCAATGAGCCGGTTCCGCCTCCTCCACCGCTTTCCGCCGATCAAGCGGCAAAACTCCCGGATGACGATGCTGTTTTTGGCAATGCCGATGCCCCAATTACGCTCGTTGAATTCAGCGATTTTCAGTGTCCCTACTGCCATCGATTTGTTAAGGATACTCTCCCGCTCATTGAGGAAAATTATATAAAGACCGGAAAAGTGAAGTTGGTGTACCGAGATTTTCCTTTAGATAAACATCTCCAAGCTCTCCCGGCTGCCGAAGCGTACGAGTGTGCCCACGAACAGCAGAAATTTAAAGAAATGCACGACATGCTTTTTGAAAAGCAGCAGGAGTGGTCTGGCAACGACAAGGCGGTTGATCTTTTTAAGGGCTATGCAAAAGCGCTTGGATTGAATGCGAAAAAATTTAACGAATGTTTTGATACGCATCGATACCAGGCGGAAGTTCGTAAGGATTTTATAGACGGTGCTGCCGTGGGTGTCGATGGTACTCCCGGTTTCTTCGTAAATGGCACGGTTATTCCTGGCGCGCTTCCTTACGATAAATTTTTCAAGCCTATTTTTGAAGCCGTTCTCGCCGGCAAAAAATGGGAAATAATTTATTTGAGGGATTCTTACGGCGATTCATATCCGGCTGATTTGAAAGTGGAGTAGTTATGGAGCACGAACATCTCAGTAAGGAACAACGACGTGAACTCAAACGACAGATGCGGTCCGCAAATACAGCGAGCTTCGGACGCCGGCAACGCATTTCATCAATTCTTTGGACTGGCGCCTTTGTTTTGGTGATCGCCGGGCTTTTTGCATACATCATGTGGGATATTTTCCGGCCACTCGCCGGAACGAGAGTGGAAATTTCAGGACGCGATCACTTAACGGAAGGAGAAAAACCGCCAGTCTATAATTCAAATCCACCGACGTCCGGCAAACATTCGGCCCAGACCGAACCTTGGGGAATTTCTGACTCGCCGCTTATAAAAGAAAAACTCGTTCACAATTTGGAGCACGGTGGAATTGTCATCCGTTACAACTGTGAGAAGTGTGATGATCTTATTGTGAAGTTAAAAGATCTCGCGAATCGTTTGGCGGCAAAAGACCGGAAAGTGATTTTGGTTCCCGATAAAGAAATTGATTCTAAAATCGCTCTGACAGCTTGGGGATATTACGACAAAATGAATGAGTTGGACGAAGCTCGTGCTTGGAAGTTTTTCAATGACCACATTAATAGGGGGCCAGAAAGGGAGTTTTAACCTGGAGAAATCGCTCACCGAAGCCATTGACGTATCACAGTAAAATGTGGTAATATATAGGTGTAAAGCAAAAACAGAATTTTCATTTCGCGCTTGGTCTTTCGGGGCCTCGCGTTTCTCCCGGAAGTAATTCCGTCGAGGATGGGGAAACCCTCGGGTGATTTTCTGCTCTTCTGCTTTGCACCTTGAAAATTTGGGTGGCTGTTCCTTGCTCACGCAAGTGGGCGTCAAGGAGAGGGATAGTTCCGCAAGGATTTGTCTCTCAAAAGGGTATCTCGTTTCTGTCCCTGCGATAGAGCGAGGTAATGCTTCTTGTTTGGAACGCTTGAAATAAACTCGTGTCATCGTGAGATGCCGCGTGGTATCGAAGGGTTTCCTTCTTGGTCCTTGTGATTCAAGAACGAGGCTCGGTTGTTTCCGGTCATGCTTTTCCAGGTCCTCAAGCGGATAACTCGCAAGAGTGTTCGGAAGAACCATCGCCATAGAGACTAATCTCTTCTGTGGGATGGTTTCTTTGTTAAGGACATGCTGAAAAAACCTCAGACACTATATTCGTCATGAGCGCCCTCCGTAGTGGAAGAAATTTCAAGAAAATTTTCAGGGTGCTTAAAAGGCTGTTCCGCTGGTTTGTTTTCAATCAGTCCCTGCGTTTCACCAGTTTGAGGAATTTTCTTCTTTGCAGGCTTTAAATCCTCACCTGGACTCTTTGGCGCCGCCCCGTTTCTGGGCAGCCTGCCGCCCGCTCCTATAAAAAGAGCCGGATCCTCATCTCTCCATAATTTTCCCTCGCTCTCATAAAAATCCTGAACGGTGATTGGCTTGCCATCTTCAGATGAGTGATACATGGCTTCAAGCAGTTTGGAATCAAGAACTTTCCCTCTTCCCCATCCATACTGTGCCTTGTTCGCGGCGGATACGCTTACAAAAGGTTTTTGCTTAACCCCTTTGGACTCAAGATACCCAAAGAGATTAAGCAGATAATCGTATGCAAAACATGTCGATCCTATGATATTAAAATTGCCGATGTTGCCGGAGGCGATCAGCGCGTCGCCAAGTTCGCGATAGTTGATTGAATACGGCTGCGTATCAAGTTCATGATTCAGCGCATCAGTTGTATTTGCCGCAAATGCCCAATTCTCCGGACTGCCATGGCCGTCAAAAAGAACTGTTACAGGACCGGTTTTGGCTTTGCGGATTGCCGCAAGAACTTTTTCTTTCATTATATTTTTCCCGTCCGGGGAGATTTTTACACCTTTTGCGTCAGCCAGAATATTCTCTTTCTTGCCGCCGGACCTATAATATATCTTTTCAAGATCGTCTTCATTGGAAAATCTTTCTCCTTCATGCGTGAACAAGATAAGTTTTGTGTTCGGCCCAAAAAGCTCGCGGGTCTTCACTCTTTCATGTTCATCCCAGATATGGTTGACTGCTTTTTCTATTTCCGTATCACCTGGCATTCTCCCTTCACGCGCGATCAGCCTGTATGCGCTTTGCGCTATGGAAAAAGCATTCATATAACTTATTCTGCCCGCTTTATCCTGCAAAAAATTCTGGAAACTTCGTGAGAAAAAAATCTCTAAAAACTTATCATAAGGTATGGTTATCAATTGATAATTACTTATATGTTCTATACCGATGAGGAGGAGCTTAAATTTTTCTTTATCTATTGGAAAATCATTTTTCTGGACTGTTCTTCCAGGAACTTCATATCCTCTTTCCGCAATTTTTATTTTCGCGTCACAGCCTTTAATCAATGTTTTTGCTCCTTCTCCAAGTATGGAAGTCACTAAGTCTGCATATTTAAGAGCTGACCAAGGATCCTTTTCCGCCGCCGCCCTAATCACCTTCGCCGCATACGGCTGGTCTTTGTACTGGTCGGCACATGCAAGAGCTGCATCGGGATCCTTTTCCGCCGCCGCCCTAATCACCTTCGCCGCATACGGCTGGTCTTTGTACTGGTCGGCACATGCAAGAGCTGCATCGGGATCCTT